>JGI24818J35693_1000191_pt1 | contig 10362 bp, 6 predicted proteins | sample METZYME_3_550m_FD_35693 | JGI IMG/M metagenome (IMG submission 35693) | reverse complement strand
GTTATCGGGATGCTGGCAACTGCGAGTCTTGGAGCAATTTGGTCTTCCTGCTCTCCGGACTTTGGAATTAACGGCATTAACGATAGGTTGGGACAAATTTCGCCAATAATTTTGATAACTGTCAACGCATATCACTACAACGGTAAAGAACATGATTGTCTTCTCAAAATCAGAGAAATCGTCAGCCGTATTCCTTCAATTGAATCGGTGATTATAGTACCTTTTACAGAAACAACAATAAAATTTCAAGGTAATGAGCAGGCATGGGGCAAATTACTGAACTCTTCTGCAGGTACTGTAAATTTTGCACAACTTCCTTTTGATCATCCGCTTTACATACTTTACTCTTCAGGAACTACCGGTTTGCCTAAATCTATCGTTCACGGAGCAGGAGGTACTTTGCTGAAGCATCTCACCGAACATCGTTATCATGCAGATGTGCATCCCGGAGACCGGATGTTTTTTTTTACTACTTGTGGATGGATGATGTGGAATTGGCTGGTAAGTGGTCTTGCTTCAGGAGCAACTCTAATTTTATATGATGGTGCACCCGGATTCCCGGACATTGGGCGAATGTGGCGCTTAATAGACGAACAGCAGATCACACATTTTGGAACAAGTCCAAAGTTTCTTGGTGCTGTCAGTAAAACCGGATATTCGCCAAAACAAAATCATCAGCTGGAATCATTACGTGCAATTTTATCAACAGGTTCTCCACTTCCGGCAGATTTGTTTTCATGGGTTTATGCGGAAGTTGCTTATGTCCCACTAATGTCAGTTGCGGGCGGCACTGATATTGCCGGATGTTTTATGGGAGGTAACCCAAATCTTCCGGTTTATTCTGAGGAACTACAGTGCAAAAGTCTGGGTATGAATACACTTGCATACAATTCAGACGGTGAGTCAGTGGTTTGTGAAAAAGGAGAATTAGTTTGTGCTGACCCTTTTCCGTCTATGCCGATTTATTTCTGGAATGATGCGGATGGTAAAAAGTATCATAAAGCATATTTTGAAAAATTCCCGGGTGTTTGGACACATGGAGATTTTATTGAAATTACTGAACGCGGGGGCATAATTGTATATGGCAGAAGTGATACAGTTCTTAACCCCGGTGGAGTTAGAATTGGTACTGCTGAAATATATCGTCCTGTTGAAGAAATGAAGGAGGTCGAGGACAGTTTAGTTGTTGCCCAGCCTTGGGAAAGTGATGTGAGGATTGTGCTTTTTGTGGTATTACGTGACGGTATCAGGTTGGATGAAAATTTAGTTGCAAAAATAAAAACCGTTATTCGTAGTGACACTACACCGCGTCATGTTCCGGCACGGATTTTAGCGATTCCGGATGTGCCAAGAACTATCAGTGGAAAAAAGGTGGAAAAGGCTGCACTGCAAACTATCAAAGGCGAAGATATTGAAAATACATCAGCACTTGCTAATCCGGGAAGCTTGGAACATTTTTCAAAATTAAGTGAAGAATTGAGAAAATAAGATAATAANAAAGAGGCTAGGTCTCTACTTTTTGNGAGTCTTCGTATATGCGGTCTTTTAGGCTCTGAAGTAGATCAAGAATCGGCAAATCAGGGACTTCCGGCCATTCCATCAGTTTCAGCAGGTATTTTTTCAGGCGTCCCCGTGACAATCCACGTTTCTCCCAGCTGTAATAAATAGCCTCAATTTCTGCAGATAGAGGTCTCCCATCCAAACTTCTTCGTAAAAGGAATCTGAGTGTGCTGTCAGGATACTGGCGAATAAACTTTTCCAATGCAGNCTTTGAAATTTTTTCNCCGCCAAATACCACATCAGTCTCGTCAGAATCAACTAGAATCAAGCCGCTGTCATCTTCTTCAAGCTCTTCATCTTCTTCATCCTCTTCAAAGTTAAGCAACAGATCGGCAGTAGTAACAGTTGAGGAATCTGCCTCAGTTTCTGGTTCGTAATTATTTTTTTCTTTCAACTCATCTTCTTCTTCAACCTCAACTGCAGCATCTTCAATAGTTTGAGATGCCACAGTTTCTTCCTCAAAAATTCCCTCTTCTGCTTTTTTTGACTCTATCAAGACTTCTGCAGTTTCTGCTATATCCGTTTCCAAGTCAGGCTCTGGAGGAAATTCTGAAAGTTCATTCTGATCTTCAGTCAGTGTTGAACTGATGTCCAGTTTGTCAACAATATCATTTTTTCCTTCTGCAATAAGAATTTCTGCAACATCTGGAGCGGTTCGTTTTTCAGCAGTTGGATTTAGTTGTGAAGGTCGCAAAAATTTTATTGGAGAGTTTTTTCTCTCCTGTTTTATTACAGGATTTAAACTTTCGACTGAAACACCGCGTTTTTTTGCAATGTGCATCAGGAAAACTTTTACCAGTTCACGTCCTTCAAATCGTTCCCGGACCTGGCTTCTTAACTGTTTCAAGTCTTCAATCTTGAAGTTGGTTTTTGAAAAATCCGGTTCCTCTTCCTGGTCTTCCTGTTCCAGTGTCTCTCCACCTAAAACCAGACTATAATACGTCTCGATGTGCAAAAGAAAATCATACAAGGGGTGTTTTTCTTGCTCACGGAGTCCATACGAAATGTTGTAACGAATATTGAAATGATGGTGTTTCCCTTTAGCCAGTTGATCAAATGATTTCTGAATTCGTTGAGAAAGTTTTTTTTGCAGAATTTCTGCAGGCCAATTAAATTGTTTAACATAATCAATGAAACCCACATAACGCTCTCTTGGAACGAGTGTACTAAGTACGTCAGCTTCCTGATCAAAAAAGTCACGTATCACCCATCCTCCTGCTTCAAGCTCATTTTCAGAAGCATCCACAAAGACAAATCCTGAGTTGAAAAGATGCTCGCACAACTGAATAAGAAGTGAATCCTGATCTGGAAGCAGCGAATCAAAATGTTCACTGTATTCCCTGAAGGTAGCATTACGGTGCATGAGACGAAAAGAGTTTAATCAGATTAGAAATTTGGACACAACACAACATAACGTAAAATCTTACGCCGGGCAACCACAGAGTGCCAGAAACAGGGAAATATTAATTTTAGATATTTGTTTTAGTAGTTTTATAAAGACTTCAAATTAGAATTGCGTTGAGATTCAACAAGTTTTTTTCTAAGCTTATTGTTTGAGAATCATTCTGACATTAAGACGAAATATTGCTGATTCTTCTTTGTTATACAGAAAGCAATAAGGGTAGTAATCTAACTTTTAAAGTAATTTCCAATTTTAAGATAATTAATTAATAATGATCAGCATTGCTGACTTAGCCATGAATTATGGCAAAAAAACGCTCTTTGAAAAATCATCAGTCACCTTTAATCCAGGTAAAAGCTACGGGCTTGTTGGTGCAAATGGTTCTGGAAAGTCCACGCTGTTGCGGCTGATTGCTGGAGAAGAAAAACCTAATTCCGGAACAATATCTGTACCACGTGACTTGAAACTTGGAGTTCTCAGGCAGGATCATTTTCAGTATGAGAATATTAAAGTTATTGACGTAGTGCTCCTCGGAAAGCCCGCTTTATGCGAAGCTCTTAGAGAAAAAGAAAAAATTCTTGAGTCTGAAAATCTAGATAGTCAATCCGGTCACAGGCTGGGTCAACTGGAAGAGATGATTGCTGATGCAGACGGTTATGTAGCTGAACCTTTTGCTGCAGAGTTGTTATCTGGATTGGGGATTGGTACAGGATTTCACACTGGTCCTATGAGTGCACTTTCCGGCGGCTTCAAATTGCGTGTACTTTTAGCTCAACTGCTTTTTCAGCAACCCGACGTGCTGCTGCTTGACGAACCAACCAACCATCTGGACATTGTTTCAATCCGCTGGCTGGAAAACTATTTGTGTACACAGTTCGAAGGAACCCTGATTTTTATTTCACATGACAGAAATTTTCTCAATGTGGTTGCCAGTCACATTATTGATATAGATTACGAAGAATTACGACTTTACACTGGAAATTACGAACAGTTCCTTGAAGCAAAAACCCTGGCTGAAACTCAGAAACGTAAAGAAATCGAAAACTATGAGCGCAAAACTGCTGAACTACAGGCCTTTGTAGATCGTTTTCGTGCAAAAGCTACCAAAGCTCGGCAAGCCCAGTCACGTGTCAAACAACTCGATAAAATGGAGGTGCCGGAGGTAAAGCGCTCCTCCCGGATATCTCCAGACCTGAGCTTTGAGCAGTTTCGACCCTCCGGAAAAACTGTGCTGACTGTAAAAGATGTGAGCAAAAAGTTTGGGAACACTGAGGTTCTGAAAAATGTATCTTTTGAAATTCAACGGGGTGAAAAAGTCGCTATCATTGGTCCAAACGGTATTGGAAAATCAACTTTACTGAAAATTATTCTTGCTCAGCTTTCTGCAGACGAAGGTACTTTCGAGTGGGGTTATGAAACTCATACCTCTTATTTTGCCCAAGATCACCATGAACATTTACGTGGAAAAATCAGTGCTTACGACTGGCTTTATGCAACTGCACCACACGAACCGATTGGAGCNATCCGTGGTTTGTTAGGTCGAGTTTTACTGTCCGGAGATGAAGCGCTTAAACAGGTTACTGCATTGAGTGGAGGAGAATCTGCCCGNTTGCTATTTGCAAGAATAATGCTGGAAAAAAGGAATGTCTTAATCNTNGATGAACCTACAAATCATATGGATCTGGAAGGTGTTGCGGCACTTGGTGATGCTTTGAAAGCATTNGAAGGNACTGTTTTGGTGGTAAGTCACTATCGGCATTTTGTTTCCAAAGTTGCAACTCATATCCTGGAATTAACTCCACATGGTGTCCGCGACTTTTNCGGGAGCTATCAGGAATACCTTGAAAAATTTGGTGATGACTATCTAAGCCGGGATCAGCCTCTTTCTACGACACACCGGGAAACAAAAGCGACACCTTCAACTCAGGAATTGAGCTATGCTGAACGAAAAAAACTTCAGAGTGAAATATCAAAATTAAAAAAACAGTCTACACGTTTTGAAACACTGATTGAAGAGGGTGAACAAAAAATTTCTGCAATTGAGGCAAAATTTGGAGTTGAAAATTTTTATCAGCAAGCATCGCCTGAGGAAATACAGAATTTACAAACCGAAAAAGAAAAATTGAGCGCTCAACTTTCTACACATCTCAGCCAGTGGGAGACTTCCTCACATAAATTGGAAGTTGCCCAAGCACGTTTCGGCGGTTAATTTTTCAAAAAAAGTAACCAGCAGTTTTTACATACGCCGTTTATTTAGTAGCTGAAGATTTAGAACAGCTTTACTAATGAGGTTTAAACATGTTAACGATGTTGTACTACTCAATCAGGTAGATTTTAGATTGTTGGCAAAATTGATGTGAATAATGTATGATTGGTTATACAACCAACTTAAGAGGTCCCCATGCGAAAGAGTAATTCAATTTTTAAATTCGGTTTTTTAGGGTTGATCTTAACTTTGCTTCAGATACTTCCCCTGAATAATACTTCCTTTTCTCAAACAACTCCGGAAAAGGCTGCAGAGTTATGGAATTTACGTCAGTCAGAAATTCAACAGCTTTATCAGGAAGGTAATCTTGAAGGAGCCTTGAATTCAGCACAGGAATCAGTTTCACTGGCAGAAGTAGCTTTTGGTTCAGGTGCATTAAAAACCATTTCCAGTATGTTGTTACAGGCACAAATCCATGGAGAATTAGATCAACTGGAAGAGGCGAATCAGATTTACCAGGTAGCTCTTGAAACTTCAGTTTCTGCTTTTGGTGAAAGTGATGCGACTACACTTTCCGTTCTTGACAACTATGGTGGATTTCTCAAATCAATTGATCCGGAAATGTCAGAACCGGTTTTACAGGAAGCTCTTAGGCTTACCACTGAAGATGATCCACAACGTGCTGCCAGATTGAGAGCTCTTGGTCTGAATTTACAGGAATTGGGACGTATCGGTGAAGCAGAAGGAATGCTTAGTGAAGCACTGAAAGCTTACAAAAAGGTCTTGGGCGAAAATTCTCCGGAAACTCTATCTTCAATGGCTGACTTAGCACAGCTGTACCTGACACAAGGGAAATTAAAACCTGCTCAGGAATTGTTTGAAACAGCATTGCCTTTAATGCTAGAGGTTATGAATAAAACGAGTTTTCTGATTTTGGCGAGCAAGGAAAATCTTGCTGAAATTTATCGTCAGCAAGGAAAATTTTCTCTGGCCGAAAAATTGTTTTTAGAGAGTATGCAGGGTGCAGTTGCAGAATATGGTGAGGAAGATTCTCTTGTTATACAGGCCAGGAGTCATCTTGCCCAGTTATATGAAGATACGGGCAAGCTAAAAAAGGCACTGCTTTTACATCAGCAGGTTTACGAGGTCGACTTAGCATTGCTTGGAGAGGCGCATCCAAATACAGCCGGCGACCTGAATAATTTGGCTAGCGTTCGGCGCCGCCTGGGTGATTATCAAAAAGCAGAAAAACTTTTTAGACAATCTTTAAAAGTGATGATTGCTGCACTTGGTGAAGAAACACCACAGACAGTTTCTGTAATGAACAACCTTGCCTTATTGTTGGAAAATCAGGGTTTGTATGATGAAGCAGAACCACTTTTCAAAAAAGCCTTTGCAATTTCCGGAAAAATTCAGGGAGAGAAACATCCAACCTCATTGGCTTTGCTGAACAACCTTGCTTTTCTTAATGAATCTCAAGGTGACTTTATGCGTTCTGAATTGAATTATAAAAAAGTAATTCAACTCAACACAGAAGTATTTGGCGAAAATCACACAAACACCATTGCAAATCAAAACAACCTTGCCTATCTTTATTTACGGGATGAACGTTACAACGAAGCCCAACCAATCTTCACCAAAGTTCACTCTCAATGGAGCAAATTACTTGGTGCAGAACATCAAAATACTTTGAAAGCCCTTAATAACCTGGGGCGTGTTCAAAAATCACTTGGAAATTTGGAAGCTGCGGAAAAACATTTGATGGAGGCTTTGGCGGGAAGAACCAAGGTTTTTGGTAAACGTCATGCCGACACTTTGCGCAGTATGAATGATATGGGTGAGCTTTTTGTGGTGCAGGAAAAGTTGGACGAGGCACTTAAAATGTTTCAGGAAACGCTAAAGCTGGAAGAAGAAGTTTTGGGCGAAAATCATCCTTATACTTTTGAAACTCTGAATAACCTGGCAGATTTGCTCAAAATTATGGGTAAAACGGAAGAAGCATACAAATTGTTTATGACAGGCTTTGAACGCAGAAATGCATTTTTGGATCGGGTGCTTTGGGTTGCGGGAGACAATACACGCCAATCTTACATCAGTTTGCACCGACCGGAACAAAATGCTTTGATTCGGATGCTATTGAGTTTGGATGACGAACGTACCGCGCGTGATCTTTTTGAAGTGAGTTTGCGGCGTAAAGGTATTTTACTTAAAATTACCAGTGAAACTCAACAAGTCAGTAATGCTGTCTGGTTCACCTGAATTGCAGGCAATAACGGAAGACTTGACCCAAACCCGTAAAACATTAGCAGGACTCACATTGTCCGGACCAACCGATGAAAACCGGAAGGAGTTTCCAAAAATCATTTTTGATTTGGAGGAAAAAGTTAACATGCTCCAACTAAAACTTGGAGAGCAAAGTGTGCGTTTCCGGCAGTCCACAAAGCAAGTTACAGTGGACGAAGTAGTTGAGGGAATGGGAGAAAATGCAATGGTTGATTTTATGAGTTTTCGCGGCGAGGATGATTCACTGCGTATGTTAGCAGTTGTAGTAAATGCAGGAGAGTTCAGTTTTGTTGAATACGAAGATTTAGAATTGATCAGTGCTATTGTCATGGAATTGCGAGAAATTGTTCAGGATGAGGGTGCAGAAGATGAGGACATTAAAAGCGTTGCCTATGATCTTTGGGAGATTCTTTGGCAACCACTCACAGAATCATTGGGAGAAACAACATCGATTTTTATTTCGCCAGACAGTCTCTTAAATGTTTTACCTTTTGATGTTTTAACAGATTCTGATGACAGTTATTTGCTGGAAAATTTTGATTTACGCATCATAAGTTCCGCAAGAGATTTGGCTCTCGATCCATTGCTTGCCGCAAAAGGTGATTTGATGATTATTGCGGGGCCGGACTATGATTCTGATAAAATCCTTAAAACTCCAGCAGCTCGAGAAGTAACTCACAAACGATCCCGAAGTGTTGTACGAGGTGCTCGCATGGGTTCCGGATTGCGCGGGCTGAATTTTGACCCGCTGCCCGGAGCAGAAAAAGAAGGAGAAGTTATCAAGGAAGTTTCAGACACAAAGGATCGGAACACCGCCATCTTTTCACAAAGAGTTGCAGAAGAAAAACTGCTCCGGAAAATGTCTGCACCTCCAGAAGTTCTACACATTGCAACTCATGGATTTTTTCTCAAAGAAGACGAAAAGTTGAAAAAACGCCTGAAGGGTTTAAGTCGGGGCTCGAGCAGCGTTCCGCCGCCTGCGGATAATCCGTTGCTGCGCGCAGGACTTGCTTTTGCCGGTTTGAACGCGAATGCTTCCATGCTTGGGGAAATTGACACCGACAACGATGGAGTTTTAACAGCTATGGAAGTTTTGAGTTTGGATTTAGCCGGAACCCAATTGGTTGTTCTTTCTGCATGCGAAACTGGTTTGGGAGAGATTCACGAAGGCGAAGGCGTCTATGGTTTACGCCGCTCTTTTCAGGAAGCCGGAGTAAAAAACGTGATCAATTCATTCTGGGAAGTCAGCGATGCCGGAACGCAATTATTGATGACCAAATTCTATGACAAATTCCTTGCTGGGATGCCTGCCCGGGAAGCAATGCGTGAAGCGCGTCTGGAAATGCTGGATGATGTTCAGTGGAGTGCTCCATTTTATTGGTCTGCGTTTGTGATGGTTGGACGTAATACTTAAAAACATGGAGCAATTAGTCATTCATGGTGGAGCAGGAAGTCTGGAAGGGAAAACGACTGAAGCTCAGAAAATGCATGATTCCCTTTGTAAGATATGGGAAGAGACATTTGAAGTACTTCAAAAACGCTCTGCAGAAGATGCCGTTCGGCATGCTGTCCGGATGCTGGAGGATGATCCTGTTTACAACGCCGGAACTGGATCCAAGCTTCAGGCAGACGGTCAGATACGCATGAGCGCAGCCTTAATGGACGGCACTAATAATCGGTTTTCTGGCGTGATCAATGTTCAAAATATCCGGAATCCAATTGAAGCAGCAGCATTGCTGTCCGGAGAAAAACATTCTATTTTAAGTTCTGCACAGGCAACTGAATTCTGTCGAACAAAAGGCATTCCCGAATACAATCCGGAAACTGAGTTTCGCCTGCACGAATACAAAAGTAATTGTGCCGGAATTCACGGAACAGTAGGAGCCGTGGCGCTTGACAAAGATGGACATATTTTTGCCGGAACATCAACTGGCGGAATCGGTTGTGAAATTCCTGGACGTGTCAGTGACAGTCCAACAGTAGCCGGAACATATGCCTCCACAAAAGCAGGTGTTTCCTGTACAGGAATTGGTGAACAAATTACCCAGCAAGCCGCTGCTGCAAAGGTAGTAACCAGGGTTGGGGATGGAATGTTGCTGAATGAGGCAGTTACCAGAACAATGCATGAAAGTGACGACTTCAATTATTTATATGGGCTGATTAGTCTGGACTCGGAGGGTCACGTTGAGGTGGGTAAAACAGCTGCGCTGAGTGATGTTTTCTATGCATTTCACGATGGTGAAAAAATCAGAACATTTTTTGAGTGATTAATTTTTTGAAGTTCAGTTGCCTGCAGAATATTTGCTGCGCTCATTATCTAACCATTCTCCGATAAAAAGTTGTTGAGAATCTGGCATCTGATAACGCTGTTCAAGAATGAAATTGTCCAAAAATGGGCCAGTTTGCAGAAGAAATTGATTACGCCACATTTCACTTTGTGACAATTTTGCATCAAAGTGCAGTTTGCCAATTCCAATTTGTCGTCTAAAACGAAAACGCTCCATAGTGTAACCGGACGCGACAAAAACTAATTCAATCGCTGAAGCTTCGAGATCAAAGTGTATTCGAAAACGTCCATCCTCTTCCGGAAAAACCAGCCTTGCCTTTGGCGCATAAAGAGGGGATTCGTTTTCAAATTGAATAAATTGCGAATAATATTCAAGAACAACGACGAATCCTTTGGATTTTAGGTCATTTCCGTTTTCTTCCAGTAAAGTACCATCAATCCACTGTGTTCCCCATCCGGGGCGATAGTTCAGTGATTCCGGATAACATCCTCCTGAGAAAGTTAGTATCAACAGCAGATACAGAATAAAAAATCTCATTCCTCTGGGCTCTCTATAGAGATTGAATCTATCTTGAAGATAAGCTAAACCCTCAGAATTGCAAGTTATTGTTCAGGAATTTACAG
>JGI24818J35693_1000190_pt1 | contig 10368 bp, 9 predicted proteins | sample METZYME_3_550m_FD_35693 | JGI IMG/M metagenome (IMG submission 35693) | reverse complement strand
GGCGTCACCTGTCTTAAAACCGATGCCATATTGAGCCTCCTGAAGACCGGTAATTGCACCCATCCTGCGGTTGTCGAAAATAACTATCATGCCATTTACACTCAGTTCAACAGCATCTATCAATATCTGCGGGTTCATCATGAAAGAACCGTCTCCACAAAAACAGATTCCGTATTTAGGATGGTCTGAAAGAGCTGAAGCGGCAAGAGCACTTGGTGCAAAGCCCATGTAAGACGCGCCGGATTCCGTAAATGTCTCAAATGGACTGTCGTCCTCGACAATCTGAAAACCGTTGGCCTGAACATCTCCTGCATCAAAAAATTTAACTGCATTGATGTTCCTGGCAAAATCTGCGACAATTTTGATCGCTGCGGGCTGGGTTATAACAGGACGTCCCCACACATCATCCATAATCGGTNGTGAGTTGAAACGTTCTNTTTTGAAATCAGCCCATTCCTTTTTCATGCCGNCACACTGGTNAAGCCAGTCTTGTTTATCTTCCTTTTGAATGTCTGGGNTTTTTTTAAGGATAAGCAGCAGTTCATCCAACGTTGCTCCAATATCACCCGGAAGAATAATCGTTCGATTGTAGTGTGAGACATCATTGAGGTCACCATTCAGATTGATTACATCTTTGACCTTTTCATATCCGATTCCGGAACAGTCTGACTGGCAGACAGCCCTNGATCCAATCACCACGAGAAGTTCAGCATTGGCCATGGCAAAATTCCCGCTGATCGANCCCTTGCTGCCACCTACATGCATATTCAGGCTGTGTTGGTCAGGTAGTACACCTGTAGAACCCGGAGAAAGTACAACGGGAATCCCACAGTTTTCAGCAAAATTTTGAACCAGTTCTGCAAATCCACAACTTCCACCTCCTGCTTTAATTACTATTTTCGAAGCATTACTGATCAAATTTACTGCTTTCTTCAAGTTGGCTTTTATCCGCAACACTTGTTAAAGGAAAGTTTGGTTGCTCAGGCAATCCGTTTAGATTCAGGGGCTTAATCAGCTCAGGCTGAGTGTTGATTGGAAACAGAAGATAAAAAGGACCGGCTTTCCAGGGGTGATTGACTCTTATTCCACCCCTTCGCAAAGCATCTCTAAGTGAATGAGGTGTATGCAGAACATAGGATTCTCCAAAGAGCGCTGTGATCTGACCGAAAAGCCCCTGCTCAGGCTTAGGAACCTGTTGCATGTTGTAGCCTTCCCCATGAGTAGTTTCGTCACCATAAATATGAAACAATCCAACTCCGTTGGAACAACTGGCAAGGGAACCGGCCAGAGCCTGCATAGCACCAGGTCCGATCGATGTGACCAGAGCCGGAATTTCACCGTACTGCCAGCGCAGTGCAGTTGCCGCGTGAGCCATGGCGATTTCATTTCGGAAATTAAAGGTCTGAATTACCCCTGCTTTTTCATAAACGCGCAGCACTTCTCCAAAGTCTGTAGACCCGTGGCCAAATATGGCAAGGTACTTTTTGACTCCCTGTTTGAGCAGTCCAAGTACAAGACCCTCTGAAAGTGTGCATTCGATCAGATGATGAACCATTCCAGAGCCAATGGCCTTTTCCAGACTGCCTGCTTGAGCAATAGCCTTCGCTCGTTCAAACATTGAGTCAGATATCTTTTGTTTGTTATCTTGTTTCATTTTTTTCAATTCAATTTTTGTCAGCTTGTTTGAATTTTAACCGTCTTTTTTGCCTTTTCGTGCGCTATAGAAAGACCAGATTATTGAAACCATTGAAAGAATTAGAAAAAGAAGGCTTACCGGTGAGGTAAAGAAGATGCTCACATCTCCTCTTGAACCTGTCAGTGCGACGCGAAGGTGTTCTTCAAGTTGCCCGCCCAGTACAAGCGCTAAAAGTAGTGGCACTATAGGCATGTTTAGCCAGCGCATGGCCAGTCCAAGCAGTCCGAAAAAGAACATTACGTATACATCGAAAAAATTATTCCTGAGGGAATAACTCCCTACCACACACAAAATGGCGATGCTGGGCATAAGCAGTGCTTTCGGGGTGGCAAGAAGTTTCACAAGTAATCTGAGTGCTGAAAGCGCGATAATAAGGTTGAAGATATTGGCCCAGAAAAAAGCAAAGATCACACTGTAGGCAAAATCTCCCCGTTCCATGAACAGCAGGGGACCTGGCTCAAGACCATGAATCATTAGGGCGCCAATCAGAATTGCCGTAACCGGATCACCTGGTATTCCTAGAGTCATCATTGGGATTAAAGCCCCTCCTGTTACAGCATTATTTGCGGATTCCGGAGCAGCAATGCCTTCAATACATCCCTTTCCGAAATCTTGCTGATTTTTACTCAACTTCTTGGTGTAATCATAACTGATGAAAGCAGCAATTGGTCCGCCCACTCCCGGAAGTATGCCCAGGAAAGCACCAGTAATCGAACCGATGCTGACCGGTTTGATCATTCTTGAGAGCTGTTTCAGGTTTGGTAAAAGTGAAATAATTCTGGATTGTGCACGTTCATCAGACTGTCCTGCCTGACTGCTGATAAGGTTTTCGATGAGCTGGGGAACGGCGAATAAACCAATCATCGCAGTCAGAAAATGGATTCCTCCCATCATGTTAACCTCACCAAATGTGAAGCGGGCGGTGCCCATGACAGGGTCCATTCCTACAGTTACAAGCATGAGTCCAATAACCGCGGAAAGAAGCCCTTTCACAAGTGACTTTGCAGCAAAACTGCATATGATCGTCAAACCAAAAAAGACCAGGCTGAAAAGATCCGGGGCTCTGAATTGAAGTGCCACTTCAGCCAACAGTGGTGCTATAAAATAAAGACAAAAGAAACTGAACAAGCCCCCAATGAAACTGGCAATGATTGCCGTTCCAAGTGCAAGCCCTGCTTCACCTCTGACTGACATCGGATAACCGTCAATGGCTGTTGCCGAAGCGGAAGGGGTTCCGGGAATATTAAGAAGGACAGCCGCAAAACTTCCCCCCATCATTCCACCAACATACAGCCCTAAAAGCAGGGACACAGATATCACAGGATCCAAAACAAATGTCACCGGCAGAACGATGATAATCCCGGTACTGATGGTCATTCCAGGTATCATACCCACTATCAATCCAAGCAGTGATCCCGCAGCTGTGGCCATCAACTCATAGGCAGACTTGCCTGCAGAAATCCCTCTAAAATTTCAGGATTCATGCTATTAAGCCAGCAAGTAAACCCCGAGGCAGCATTACCCCAAATCCATGTCGAAACAGGACATAAAGAATAACGGGAATTCCCAATGCCCCAATAATCAGAACTGTTTTACGCTGTTCACCGTAAAACCACATAAATACAGCAACAAATGGAATTGCAGCTAGGATGAAACCTAAATAGGGTAGAGTTATTATAAAAACTAAGAAAACAGCTAATGCCAACAGAGCTAACCCGTTTTTTCTGTTCTTAACAAGTGGGTTGTTGTTGTTTTTTTTAATAAAAAGTCCCTGGTAAAGTAGTGCGCATGTTAATACCAGCGCGAGTACAGTGTTTATCCATGGAAAGAATGAAGGATCCGGGGTGTTCGGCAGTGTTCTTTCAGGAAGATGCGAGGTCTGATAAGCATATCCTGCAGTAACAGCCATAAGTACCACCGCAGCCTTTACGTTCTTAATATTCATATGGCTTTGGTTCAGCATTAGGTGGAATGCGGTCCTGCTGCAAGCAAAACCGCTCTGATACTAGGAATGCCGCTAGCTATTTGGATTTATAGAGACCGGCACTCTTGAAGATATTCTTAACCTTTGTATTCTCGCTTCTAAGGTGTGCCGTAAAAGCTTTTGGTCCCATTGGATCAACTGTGAACCCCTTCTTTTTTGCCAGCCCCTTAAATGCCTTAGAATTAGCGGCTTTGCTCATTGCTTCAAATAGCTTGTCCTTGATTGATTGAGGTGTTCCAGGAGCCACTGAAAGTCCGCGGAAAAGGTCTAATTCTGCATCATAACCAAGTTCCGCCATAGTTGGGACATCCGGAATGACCGCATTTCGTTTGGAAGTTGGAACGGCAAGTATTCTGAGTTTTCCGGCTTTTGCAAGTCGAACAGCTCCTGTCAGTGGGGCTACCATGGCATGGGCTTCTCCACTTAAAACAGAAGCGTTTCGTCCTTTAATTCCCTTTGGAAGGTGAATGACCTGGCAGTTAATGGCATTCATGACGGCAATTGCCGCAGTATGGGTCGCACTTCCTGTTCCGGAATTAGCGATCTTATAAGTATTGGGGTTGTTCCTGCAGTCACTGACAAAATCCTTGAAGCTTTTCCAGGNTGCATCAGCTTTTACCACAAAAGGCTGGGGCTGATATTCAACCCNCCCAATATGATCCATAGCATCATAATCAAAATCCGTGTTTCCCAGATTTGTTGTNGTCAGGACGGATGTTGAATTCCAACCTATTGTGTAACCGTCCGGTTTTGAGTTNACTANATATGTGTATGTTATTGCGCCTCCGGCTCCAGGCTTNTTGATGGGCGTCAAAGGNACGCCAAGGACTTTACTCATTTCTTTGGCAAGCAGNCTTCCTTCTATATCTGCTCCTCCACCTGCGCCAAAAGGTATAATGAATTNAATAGCACGGTCAGGAAATCCTGCTGATGNGGTAGCTGCAAANAAGATNATGTACAATAAAGCCATAAACTGGCATAACATTTTTTTGATTGTGCTCATAATTTCTCCTTCTATCGGATTAAATTTAATTATGCTAGCATNTCATGGGTATCTGCTCTTTCTNGCTTTTCCCGTAGAGCTGCAAGCACTTTTTCCGGCGTGGCCGGAAGAGAATGAATCCTCACTCCTACAGCATCATAAATTGCATTTATGATGGCTGGTGCAGTGGGGATCATGGATGGCTCACCAATTCCCTTGACCCCAAGCGGGCTCAGAGGGTCAGGATCTTCAATGATCACTGAATTGACCTGCGGAACGTCAAGACTGGTGGGCAGTATATATTTGGCTAAGTTTATGCTGGTGGGATATCCTTCTTCTTGTTTATAATCTTCCATCAGGGTCTGCCCCACGGCCATCACAACACCTCCTTCGATCTGTCCTTCTACGCCCTGTGGATTGACAGCCCGACCAACATCATGGGAAGCCCAAACTCCAAGAACCTGAACTTCTCCAGTTTCAGTATCAACTTCAACCTCTGCGACCTGTGCTCCATAAACATAAGCCTGCCAGGGATTGCCGCTGCCGTTTTCCGGATCAAGTCCGGTGTGATTTGCCGTGAATGTCCCACTGCCCACAGGAACCACTCCGCAATTTTTACAGTATTGAACAGCCTCGCTCATAGTCATGCTTTGGCTATGGTCAAAGGTACGAATTATTCCATTGGAACAGATAATATCGTCCTCTGAAACCTGCCATTTCTGAGCTAATTCTTTCACCAGTCTTTGACGCGCTTCTCTGCATGCAAGCGCAACAGCATTACCGATCATATATGTCTGTCTGGTAGCTCCTGCATGAGCAGCTTCCGGAGAACGTGCTGTGTCGTTGTCCCCAATGGTCACATCCCTAGGTCGAATACCAAGTTCATCGGCAACGATTTGAGCCAGCACTGTCAGGATACCCTCTCCTATTTCCGTTACCCCAGTGATAATTTTNGCNGTTCCACCGTCATCAAGCTCAGCCCAGGCACCAGCTCGATCGATAGTTGCAGTTCTGGCAATACCATACCATCCGGCCGCTACACCGCGACCTCTTTTCTGCTTCGGAAATATACGGAGGGGGGCATTCATGCTGCTTGACCTGTGGGAATTGTTTCCAGAGGAAATTGACGGGCTCCAAGAGTACATGGGGGCCTGTTCCCTGATTGGGCGAGATCAGAACGTGTGGCACCCCTGGAATTGGATATTCCAGTCTCCCAGTCTGCCAGGTCTAAAGCCGAATTGAAAACTTCTAGCATACTTACCGAACCCAGTTCCTGACGAGTATGTGTTTCGTCTCCTTCCTTAAAGAAATTCTTACGGCGCAGTTCTACAGGATCCATTTCCAATTTCTCAGCACACAGGTCGAGATGACATTCTGTTGCAAACTGGGACTGCATTGCTCCAAAAGATCTCATTGCCCCGCTTGGAGTGTTGTTTGTGTAGACGCCTATAGCATCAACCATCAGATTTTCGATTGCGTACGGACCAGCAGCAAGTATTGCCGCCTTACGCATAACACCTTCGGTGGAACAATTGTATGCTCCTGCATCTGCAAGCATGTGTATCTTGGACGCCTGGATGAGTCCGTCCCGATTTAATCCAAGCTGGTATTTGATACTGAAAGGATGGCGTTTTGCTGATGCAATAATTGATTCTTCCCTTGTGAAAACATAACGAACGGGTCTTCTGGACTTAAGTACCGCAAGAGCCAGTATTCCCTGGTAATGCATGTCCTCTTTGCCTCCGAAACCTCCACCAACCGGGGACATGATCATCCTGACTCTGTTTACCGGCATATCCAGGATTTTTGCCAGCTTCTGGCGATGGTGAGTAATGTTCTGACTTGGCGATTGAATGACCAGAGTTCCGTCAGCATCCAGATAGGCCAATCCTGCTTCAGGTTCAAGGTATGCATGTTCAACAGGCTGTGTATAATATGTTTCTTCTATGACAAAATCTGCTTCTGCCATTCCCTTGTCCACATTACCTTTACGTATAGGAATGTGCATCACAATGTTGTCCGGGACATCATCATGAATGATCACGGCTCCGGTTTTTATAGCATCTTCGGTCTTTGTGATTGCAACCAATTGTCGATAACGAACCTTTATTCCAGAGCTTCCTTTGCCGTCAAAAGATCTTCTGCAGCAACTGCTGCGATTGCATCACCCACATAGCGTACTTTTCCCCGAGCTAGAACTGGTTGGTCGTCGGTGAAAACTCCAAAGCCATCAATTCCCTGTACATCACGATGAGTCACCACTGCTTCAACTCCTGCCATAGCTTCTGCTTCCGATGTATCAAGTTCAAGAATTTCAGCGTGCGGGTAAGGGCTGCGAAGAACCTGCATGTGCAGCATTTGCGGCATCACCATGTCCCCGGCATATTTCAAAGCGCCTGTAACTTTGCTTGATGTGTCAATTCTGAACGAGTTGCTGCCGATGAATGGGCCTTCTTCTTTTTCTTCTTTTAAGAGTTCAATCGTAAGCTTTCCGTTCATGACATCCCTTGCCAGTTCAGTGGCCTCAAACATTTTCTGATAACCTGTGCAACGGCATATGTTTCCTCCAAGCCTTTCCTTGATTTCTTCACGTCCGGCATAGGGATTAGCTCTTAGAGCTGCAGTTGCAGCCATCATCATCCCTGGAATGCAGTAACCACACTGACTGGCACCTGTTTTCTGAAAAGCCTGCTGGAGAACATTCAGTTTACCTTGCTCCTCAAGGCCTTCAATAGTTTCAATTTCTGAATGCTGTGCTTTTGCCACAGGCATGAGACAGCTTTTCATAAGCACTCCATCTACAAACACAGAACAGCTGCCACATTCTCCTGCCCCGCATCCTTCCTTACTTCCGGTCCAATGGAGCTCTTCCCGCAAAAAATCCAGAAGCCTCAGGTGGGGTGAGACAGATTGCTTGACCGGACGTCCATTAACGGTCATTTGTATGTCGAAACTAGCCATAGTTTCCCCTGTGTTTCATATCAGTATCGATATCAGCAAAGGTTGTGTTTAAATCTTTGCAAGCTCCTAGTATACCACGTTTTACAAAATTATAAACCACTTCACGACGGTATTCCTGTCTGGTCCTTGACTGTACATGCTTTACTGCTAAAACTGCAGACTTATCGATNAAATCAGAATCGATTGGTTGGCTTATGAGACAGGCCTCGGATTCCTTCAAGCGGATTGGGACAGGCCCTACTCCTCCCAAAGCTAAGCGAACGTCTTCAAATTCCTGTCCATCATCAGATAAACTGACCAAAGCAGCCAGACACACTGTTGAAAGGACCAGTGATCGTCTGTGTCCCACCTTCTCAAATGCTGATCCGTATCCAAGCATGGAATCACATTCGACCCTTGTAACCAATTCGCCAGCCTCTAACCGCGTTTTGCCTGGTCCTGTCAGGAATTCATCCAGTGGCAGTTTCCGCTGTATNATTTTCCCCTTTTGTTTCCTTTCTAATGTCAATTCCGCGTTCATGGCCAGCATCGGAGGAGTTGCATCTGCAGCTGGGGAGGCGTTGACAAGATTCCCTCCTAAAGTTGCCTGTTCCCTGATCTGGTCATCAGCGAACCAGACTGCGCTTTTGGCCATAACTGGTATATGTTTCCTTAGAAATGGATTGTTCAACAACTGGGAAATTGTCACATTTGCCCCAAGATTTATGCGGTTTCCCTGAAGCTGCCATTTACTCAAATCATTGATTTTNCTGATATCAATCACTGATTCATAATTCACGTCTCCACCNCGTCCTTCNCGTGCCCATGGCAGCAGGTCTGTTGCTCCTGCTAATACTTTGTAATTGCCTCCATTTGTGTGAATTAGATCGAATGCCTCATCAAGTGTTTCCGGAACATGATATTGGTCGTAGTAAAGCATACTTACTCAATTCTTAATGATCCATTTTTACCACCACCTTAATGGCGTCTTCAATACGTTCCCGGGCATATTTGAGAGCAGTAGGAACTTTTTCAAAAGGGAAAGTGTGTGTGTGAATCATGCTTGCGTCAAAACGACCCTGCTCCATAAAAGCAGCTGCCCTGTGAGTCCCGCTCTTTCCTTCACCGCGGATGCCGAACAAATAGATGTTGTTCCGGACTAAATGTGCCAGGTCCACTGGAACAGGATCTTTTGGAAATGCTGCCATACATATTCTACCACCACGGTTGACCATCTGGGCAGCTTCGTTGATAGCATCAGGGGCACCGGAACACTCCAGCACGTAGTGTACCCCTCGTCCTTCCGTAATATACTTTACAGCTTCTACTGCATTTTCATTACGTATATTGACAACATCATCAGCACCAAGCTTTTTGCCCATTTCCAGACGACTGTCCCTGGTTCCGGTAAGAATTACAGGCTGGGCTCCCATAGCCTTTGCTACTGCAACTCCCATTAACCCGATGGGGCCTGGGCCTATCACCACGACACCCTCTCCTGCAACCAGTCCACCCATCACATCCAGACCATACATAGCCGTACCAGCTGTTACCACCAGTGTTGCTTCTTCATCACTCATTTTGTCCGGCACATGTACCAGAGTGTTAATGTTATTGACTGCATAATGAGTAAATCCGCCGTCAGTCGTGAAGCCATTGGCCCGGTGTCCTTTTTCAGGATGGCCATAATTGAGGCATGATGTATACATTCCTTCCCGGCAACGCAGACATCGTCCGCAGCCTGCGTGTATTTCAACGGTCACCCGATCCCCAGGCTTGAACTCGTCCACGTTTGGGCCAAGTTTTACGACCGTCCCCATGTATTCATGCCCGGGGGTAAAATTCTTATTGAATGGTTCTCCTCCATTGATGATCGCCGGCAACCCATGGCTGATAATTTCCAGATCCGTGGCGCAAACAGCAATGGCGTCTATTCTTACAAGCACTTCAGCACTGCCGGGTTCTGGGACTGGCTTTTCGGTAAGAATCACCTCATCAGGGTCTCCGAGAACCCAGGCTTTCATTTTTTTAGGGATTTGAAAATCTTGTGTGGCTGTTAGATTATTCATGATTTTATTTTATGGTTTGCTGTTTTGGTTAAAAAATCATGATTTCAGGAATAATTCTTGGAGATAATATATAAGAAACCAAAAAGTATCAAGAAAAATATTTCAGTTATTAAGCAGACCTTTGCAGTTCAGTAAGTGCTTGAACTCTGGCAGTTCGGGTTATGAGTTCTATGTCCCCCAAGTATTACTGGTTAATATCTACTTATGTTAATTGATACTGTCTATATAATAACAGTACTTTATGGAAAAAACAATTGTTATTCAGTTATACCAATTTATAGCCAATTATACGGCTTATAGACACCTATATGGACACCTAAATATGCCACCAAATAGTTAGCTCAATAGGATCCAATTCTAATGAATGTAGCGAACTACTTTTTCCTCTTTCCAGTACACTAGAATAGTACACTAGAATAGTGCACTAGCATAGTGTATACTCACTTGTAAAACTGCTTTCTACGTTCTGCTAATTTAATTTCCTTTTTTGGGGTTTTCTGAGTTTTCTTTTGGAATGCATGTTCAATTTCAATGCTGAAAAACCAAGAACATTTCTGCGGCAAAATAATGTGGCAGCAACTTGCATACTATCCTGGGTTAGTTCGAGCGAAGTTTGAAACGTTGGATTTTACCGGTGGCTGTTTTGGGCAAGTCCTGAGGGAATTGAAACCAGCGTGGATATTTATAAGGCGCGAGT
>JGI24818J35693_1000184_pt1 | contig 10468 bp, 6 predicted proteins | sample METZYME_3_550m_FD_35693 | JGI IMG/M metagenome (IMG submission 35693) | reverse complement strand
CCGAAGTCCAAGTCATCGACATCCATCATCGATTTCATCTTCCTCCTGAAACTTCGGTCACTCTTCATCCCTCGCATCATCTTGCGACTCCTGTTCCATTGAGCGAGCAGTTCCTTGACGTCCCTCTCNTCGACACCNGAACCCCTCGCTATCCTTCGGATTCTGCTTGATTTCAGCAAGANCGGCTCATCTTTCTCCTCTTGGGTCATAGAGTCCATAATCACACGGTACTTCTCCAGATTGCCCTGCATCTGCTGCTTCTGAGCCCTGCTCATGTTACCCATGCCACCGAACATCGCATCCGGCAGATGAGAGCATTTTTTCCACAGTCCCTATCTTACTCATCATCTCCATCTGGCTGTACATGTCTGTTAGAGTGAATCGACCAGACATCAACCTCTGAGCAATGCGCGTCGCTTCCTCCTGGTCCAAGTCACCGGGAGCGAGGTCGATGAGGCCCTTGATATCCCCCAGACCCAAAAGCCTGGAAATGAAACGATCAGACTCGAATTTCTCAAGGTCTTGTACCCGTTCACCCTCGCCGACGAAGACAATAGGCGCTCCGGTGGTGGCTACTGCACTGAGGGCCCCACCACCTCTAGCTGTCCCATCCAGTTTGGTGACTATGGTACCGGTCACACCGACTAGCTCGTGAAAGGTCCGGGCCACCGGTCCGGCTGCTTGGCCGACCTGTGCGTCGATAACGAGGAACCTCTCGGTCGCTTTGGCCGTCTCCGCGATGCTGATCAATTCGTCACGTAACCCTTCGTCAAGGCTGTCCCGACCGGCTGTATCGATAATCACAACATCGGCCGTGCCGACCTTCCTGATGCCATTGCGAACAATCTTCGTCGCATCTCGCTCTCCAGGTTCGCCATAGACATCCACATCGGTGTCCTCTAAGAGTTGCTGCAGTTGCTCGTAGGCCCCCGGGCGGTGCACGTCAGCCTCGATGACAGCCACCTTGACTCCGTGCCGCCGTCTCCACCAGTCGGCTAGCTTGGCGGTCGTCGTCGTCTTGCCCTGTCCGTACAGGCCAACCATGAGGATGGTCTGGTTGTGAGGCATGATTTCGCGAGCTGGGCCTAGGAGCCTGACTAGTTCTGTGTAGATGAGATTCATTGCATGGGTGTCGAGTCTGACTCCGGGGCGCGACTCTTCCTCAATCAAGCGTCTCTCAATACGCTCAGTGAGCTCCTTGGACTGCCTGACGTTGAAATCGGCTTCCAGCAAGGCCTTTCGAAGAGANCGGCTGAGTTCCCTCACGGTTTCTTCGTCTGCCTTGCGCTTACCCTTCAGCAGACCGACCGATTCCATGATTCGACGCTTGAGCCCGTCGAGTGCCATACTCACGGGTCCTGATTGTGTGGTTTGAACGTTATCGGGGGCCGAGGGGCTCAAAGGCGATGCGCCATGCCCCCCTCGTGGCAGTCGAAGTGTTGCAAACCCAGCTGGCCTTCGCAATAGGGCTCTTGGGCGTGTACATAGGCTGGAGGGGCGTCATTTCCAAGATGACTGGCTTCTACGACCTCGCTGGAGCCGTCAAGTACCTGCTCTACGGCTTAGTTTCGGGCATGCTTCTAGCGATGGCTGTCGATCGAATCATCCTCTCGGCTATCATATTGTCATCCCTGAACATAATCAGCGTGAGCTTAGTGGCTCTGCTGATAGGGGCCACCGAGGCCGCGTTCGTGATGTTCCTCGTAGCTAGGCCAAGAGTGGTCGCTCTGAGGGGTTCTCCCCCTTATGGCTGGGCCTTGGGCCTTGGAATCGGTTCTATGCAGGCCAGTTATCTCATCTATAGGCTGTTTGACGAGCAACTGCAGTACTCAGAGTACTCTGGAGTCAACGCAGTCAGCCTAACTCTGGCTTTCGCCATATCGATCACATCAGTCCTAGGTCATGCGCTCCCTGCCTCCTGGCAAGGCGCGATGGTGCTGGAGTCGAGGAGAATCCGACCGTTTCTCCTGTCTTCTATTGCCAGAGCCGCCTAATTGTGTGCTTAGTCCTCTCCTTGTTCGTGCCATTGCTGCTGTTAGCCGCGCTCCCCGTGATCGCTTTGGCTTGGGGTCCCGCGCAGGGGGTTTGGCTTCCTTCAGGCATGACTCCAGCCGCCAAGCAGGCCTTTCGACGCACTACAAGGCAGTCCGATAAGCACAGGAAAGCTTCGGACGAGAGGATTACAGGTACCCCGGTTGACGGCGAGGAGTGAAATTCAACCCCTCGCTCTGCGTTTTGCAGGTTATCGGACATGCTGATGGCGCAGTATTATAGCCACCCCGCTGAGGCAGTTGGCTCGTATGCGAGTGATTATCGCAGGTGCCGGCGAAGTCGGTCGCGGCGTAGCCGCGGCCTTGAGACAAGAGCGCAGAAGCGTAGCCCTGATTGATCCCAACCCGACAGCCATCAACGAATCTCAGAGCCTCGATTGCCTGTTGGTTACTGGTAGCGCCCTATCCCGCGATTCACTACTCAGGGCCGGAATCAGCGACGCTGAGATTATCGTGCTCGCCACTAATAACGATGAGACCAATCTTCTCGGCTGTGCCTTTGCCAAACGCGTCTTCAGCGAGCAGGTCGGCGATAGGGCAGCCTCAGGCCTGACTACCATAGCCAAAATAAAGGATCCAGCGATTCTAGATTATTCTCGTGGTGCCGGACCTCTTGAGAGTTGGTCAAGGGCAGATCACATAGTCTGTGCCTCAGATGAAATCGTTCAACAATTGGCCGCTGGATTGCTCGCGCCGTCAATAGACGAGATACTGCCACTGGGGGACACCTCGTGGATAGCCGTGGCCGAAGTCATGCCAGAATCCCCCCTTATCGGTTCTAAGACCGGGTACGTCGGCGAGATATTCGTCGGTATCCCTTCCATCTACGCCCTCAGGGCCGAAGGAGAGAAGGGCCGCCTCACAACCGGTTCTGAAATCATCCAAGAAGGCCAGATCCTGGTCTTCGTCTCCCGATCGACAGATCAGTTTCCTCAGATTACCAGAGCCGTCGGCAGGAAGGACGATGAATTCCCCTCCAATGCCCAAGTCGCCATTTTCGGGGCAAGCCAGTTTGGCTCCAAACTCGCCGATCATTACCTCTCCAGGGGTTTGAATGTGGTCGTGATCGAGCCTGACCTCGACGCTGCCAACGAACTGGTGGGCTCTCCAGTGGGCAACAGCAAGAGGCTTGATGTGATTCATGGGGACCCGCAGGACGAGGAGCTGCTCCGAGAGCTTGGGATTGACCATCACGACATCGCTGTAGCAGCCTTGGATGATGATAACATGAACATCGCCATTTCGATGCGCGCCAAAGACAAGGGCGTTCCCAGAACAGGCTTACTGCTCAAAGATAGAGCATTGGTCGAAGCGGTACACAGAATCGGACTGACTAGGCCAGTCAGTCGCAGGCTGGTCACTGTGACGTCGATACTGAAGTCAATCCACATGAACGTCCCGGGGACCTATCAGGTCATCCCTCCAATCCCTGCTATTATTTCGATTTCCGGCGAAGTGAACTCCGAGCATTCCTTCGCCGGGAAGTCCGTCAAGGATACCGAGAAAAGACTCGGTGCTAGAGTCGTGATGGTGGAGAGACTCGATGAGACCGGCTCCACTACCGTGCTTAATCCACATACCATCGACAGCATTGAAGTGGGTGACAGAATCTACCTCTTCCTTGCCAGAGACGACCTGAAGAAAGTGGAAAAGGCTCTGGAGAACTGAAGATGCGCTGGGACGTGGTCGGCCTCGTATTGGGGTGGACGATTCGACTGATAGCCCTGCCTCTACTAGTTGTGGCTGCATACAGCACCTATCTCGAGTCCGAGGGGATTGAATACGCTGCCAAGACATATCTCCCATCCTTCATCCTCTCTCTGGCCGTAGGTCAGTCTTTGGTATCCTTGGCTCAGAATTCAGACGCGTCTAGCAGAGTGAGGGATCGTGAGGCCTTCGCTTCCGTCGCTCTTGGCTGGATNCCAGTCGTCGCTGTGGGCTCTTTGCCGTATTGGTTAGGTGGCATGTTCTACGGCCCGTTGGAGTTGATGGCAGGTGAAGCCACCATCTGGGAAGCGCTTCGTGGTCTGCTGCATTCGTGGTTCGAATCCATGTCNGGATTCACCACCACCGGAGCCACCGTGATTGATCCCCTGACCAGCCCTGTCTGCACGGAGTTGGTGGAAGACTGTATCGGCAGCCAGAACCACAGCCTCTTGCTTTGGCGATCCATTACCCAGTGGCTCGGTGGGATGGGCGTGATAATGCTTGGTCTACTCATCCTCACTCGTGTCCTCGGCGGTGGGATGTCCCTTGCTAGGGCTGAGNTGACAGGCCCCTCTNTGTCTCGTCTGGGACCCACTCTGCAGTGGACCGCTCGTCGACTGTGGCTGATCTACGTGGTTCTGACTGTACTCGAGATGGGACTTCTTCATTTCATTGGCGGAATGGGCACCTTCGATGCAGTCAATTATTCTCTAACCACACTGCCCTCCGGCGGATTCGGAACCTCAGATACCGGNATCATGGGATTCGNNTCCGCTAGAATTGAAGTCATTTTGATGCTCTTCATGTTGCTGACTTGCATCAATTTCAGTCTTCTTCACCTTATTCTCGCCGGTCGCACCAAGGAGGCCTTGAAAGACGAGGAGCTTCGCACTTACTTGCTGATTCTGCTCCTCGCATGGCTTGCTATGGCATTCAACCTGTACAGGGCGGGCACTAACGGAGGCACCGAGGAACTGGCACCATTAGAAGCCATCAGGCATGCTCTCTTCCAGTCAATATCGATCTCAAGTACGGGTTACTCCAGCGCGGATTTCGCTACTTGGCCGGTATTCAGTCAGTTCGTATTGCTGCTGCTGATGATAGTCGGGGCTTCGGCGGGTTCAACCGGGGGCGGCCTCAAGGTGCTCCGAATCAGAATAGCGTTTGAGTTGGCTAAAAGGGAGGTGTTGAAGATTATCCAACCACGACAAGTCGTCGCAATCCGATTCAACCAACAGGTCATCGAGGAGAGGAAGGTGTGGATAGTCCTCGGAATGCTCAGTTCGTGGTTGATACTGGTCACGGCCTCGATGCTGGCTATTTCATTCCTAGAGCCGTCTTTGGAGATGACAGATGTATTGTCCGTCTCTATTTCTCTGCTGGGCAACACCGGCCCCGCTTTGGGAGCATTCGGCCCCACTTCAACATGGGCCGCAATGAGCGAGCCGACAATGATTATCGCTTCACTGCTCATGTGGTTGGGCCGTCTCGAACTGCTGACGGTGCTGGTGCTGCTGCATCCGAGGACGTGGGCTGGAACCGACTGATTAGAAGGAATCCAGGGAGAACTGCGTACCGTCTGTCTGCTCATCACCGGTATCAGTACCCGAATCCTCTGCAACTGGCAACTCTTCGATAGGCAACTCGTTCTCGACATCTTCCTCGAACGCTTTGAGTATTCTCTTGGCTTCCCTCCTGTTCCGGGGGATGCCGTGCATAGCAAGGTGGTCTTCGCCCCTGAGTCCGAGGTGCTTAGCCACTGAAAACTCGTCAGAGTCGCCACCTAGGGTGGAATCATGCACGGCCAGCAGATTGGGCCAGAGATCCTCCCTGATGGACGCCTTACTGGTTCCAAGATCATCTGACAGATGCCCAACCACAGTGCCAGTACGCCACGACTCTCCACCCCTGCGGAGGAAGTTCGGATAAGCGAGGAATGGATCCCCGCCAGTGTCGATAGGAGGTTGGGCGACTGCTGCCTGTGCGGACAAGGTCGAGCCCCAGTACCACGATCTGAAGGCTCTGTTGGTGAATTTGGTGGCTAACGACCTGTCAGCCATGCACATGGCTGGGCTGATAGATGCGAGTGCGTCAGAATCGAACAGGGTCTGGTTGTTCCACGCGAACCATGCGATCATCTCGTCGGGATTCTTGTCTGAAGCCATCAGAATCCGCCCTGCTTCTTTTCCGGAACGACTCTTATAGACGTCNCGCAGGGCCCTGAACACATCAATCTGCGAATCCCTCTCGGCGATTGATGCCATATCCTCTACGTCCGTTATCTCGATGTGACCCNCCTTCAGTGCACATACTGACTGCAAGTCCCTAACNAAAGCTCGCAAATCCCCCGGGTTTCCATCAATGAGGGCTTCAAGAGCCTCAGGATCCATGCNCCTGCTTTCGGCATCGAGGACCCTGTGCGCAACGCGCCTAAGATGCAACTTCCCGACTCGGTTGAAATTAATTANCTCGGCTTTCATCAGGAGCCTGTCCCTGTTCCTCTTCCAACTTCTCCCTCGACCCCACAGCCTCATCGGATTGTTACATGTCATGATGATGGGTTGCTGGGTCAGATTCAGCAGATTCAGCAATTCTCCCTTCCCCCCCGAATCACCCTTCAGTACAGGGCCTTCATTCCCCGGGAGAACNGCATTGTCCACCCTGTCGTCAGAGATCTTGGCGAATCCTCCACTCAGGTGGTCGACCTCATCAAGTAGAATCACGGTTTTCCCACTAGTGACTCCNNCCTCGGAGAACTGGTCGAGGGAAATGTGTTGAGAGCCCTGTGTAGCAGCTCTCCTGATGGCAGCTGCATTCCTTTCGTCGGAGGCATTCAACTCGATCATCGTCCAGCCCCTCTCTATAGATACAGCGCGAGCCAAGGTTGTCTTCCCCACCCCTGGAGGGCCGGAGAGGAGTAATCCTCGTTTGTCTGGGGGCCTGTCTCCACTCCACTGGTCGAGCCACTGTCTGATTTTTCGGAGTTGGGTCTCGTTGCCCTCCATCAACCGCAGGCTATCAGGACGATACCTCTCAGTCCAGTCCTCTGGCTGTCGCTGTTCTGCCACGGTAGAGGGTTTAGGCGNGGCCCCATGAAGATTGCAGTCAGAACAGCGTGGAAATACTGTCTGATGCGAGTTTGGACAAAACGTCCTCGATTGACGCCCTGACTTGCTCTTGGTCATCTCTGCGTCTCACAGTCACACTGCCATCTTCCAAGGTAGTGTGATCTACAGTGATTGCCCAAGGTATCCCTATCTCGTCCACTCTGGCGTAACGCCGCCCTATTGACTTGTTAGCATCCAATTCGCCTCTAAGGCCCGGCATCGAGTTCACACTGGCCCAAATCTGTCTCGCGATATCATCCATCCCATCCTTGTCGAACAGCGGCAGTATCGCGACATCAAAGGGGGCCACCGACTGGTTCAGCCTCATGATGCTGTAATTCTCGCCCTTTTTCTGCGTCTCGGTGTAACAGTGGTCCAGGATGTGCCAGATGATGCGGTCTATCCCGAAAGCCGGTTCTATGACATGAGGGGTGAACCACTCACCATGCAATGTGACCTCCTCTGACCTCCTGGTGACCATATCGTCGGTGATCCGGGCGGTCGAGCCGTCCGCCAGAGTCAGTTCGAAGGGCATTGACTCGGGGATCTCGGTCAGGTTCTGCAGGGCTTCCATCACATCTCCAGCGCGATCCTTGAAGGTTGGACCCAGAGATGCCCCGTTAGGAGCCAGCACATCTCTGGCCTCGCTACGGGGCTCGTCGAACTGCCTCCACGCCCTGAGTAGCTTGGATCCCGAATGCTGCTCGTGGGAAAGCAGGTCGTGGCAAGTCCTGTTGGCTATACCCACGCATTCGACCCAGCCGTACTCGCCATGCAGCTCGCAATCCCAGCAGTCATCCGCATAATGCGCCATTTCGGTGCTTGCGTGCTGGCGGAACCTGATACGAGTGGAGTCGATACCCACTCCAATTAGGAAGTCCCAGGTCCTAGCAAGGAAACAAGCGACGGTGGGGTGTCGGACAATGCCGGAACCCAGGGCCTCGGAGAAGGTCATTGCGTGCATTCCGGCATGTGACCCGTCTGGATCCGGAACAAAAGAGACAGTTTCCTCCCGCACGCTCAAGTCCGAGCATGGCGGCTCTTCGGGGTCGATGAAGTACTCTAGCTCGGCCATGTTGAACTCACGGAGCCTAATCATGCCCTGGCGGGGACTAATCTCGTTCCGGTATCCCTTCCCAGTCTGGATGGCCCCGAATGGCAGTTTCTGCTTAAAGTGCCTGAACAGGGCCGGGTAGAGCATGAACATGCCCTGTGCAGTCTCCGGCCTCATGTAAGCGACCCTACCGCCCTTCTTGGCCCCAATCCTCGTGCTGAACATTAGGTCCATTGACCTAGCATCCGACCATTTGCTCTCTGAGCATGTAGGGCATTCGACACCGTCTGTTAGCATCGCATTGATTTCATCCACACTCAAAGAGTCAGGATTCTCATGTCTGCCCTCAGCGAGATGATTAGCCTTGAATGCGTTACCGCATGCACCACACTCTGCCATTAGGTCGCTGAACTCACCTACGTGGCCGCTGGCAACGAGGACAGCTTCGGGCGTGATTGTCGGCGAATCAATCTCTACTATGTCGCCGTGACTGGTCCAGTGGTCGACCCAGTTGTCCATGACTCGACGTCGGATGCGTGCTCCCACGGGGCCGTAGTCGATCAGACCGGATATGCCACCGTATATCTCGAAGGATGGTAACACTATGCCTCGACGTCTGAGTACTGACGTCAGCCTGTCAACTCGTCTATCAGTCATGAACGGCACTTCGACCCGGCATACCGCCTTTCAAGCCATCCTAGCAAAGCAGTGCCTGAGAGGCTTTCGAATATTACACGAATATCGTCGAAGCGCTGATTATTGGAATATAACAGGCCCTATGGGCCTGAATGGTTGCTTACCGGAGAAGCATTCATTTACGACCCGGAGTCCCTTTCGCCCGAAGGGTGTGGGAAAAAAATGCCTGAAATCGAATACATAGAAGATAGCATGGAGACTCAAGAGCTCCTCGACAGTCTATCTCCTCCTGTTCGAAACTGGTTCATGGACAAGTTCCCAGACTTCACTGAACCTCAGAAGATCGCGATTCCGCGAATCATGCGTGGCGAACATCTGCTGCTGTGCTCACCGACAGGCTCGGGAAAGACTCTCACCGCCTTCCTATCCATAATCGACGATCTAGTCCGACGCTCTCTGGACGACTCACTTCCAGATACCGTGCAGTGCGTTTACATCTCTCCAATCAAAGCTCTAGCGAATGACATTCAGAAGAACCTGATCGGTCCTCTAACGGAGATTAAGGAGCGATTCCTGCCAAGCCGTGCTAAGGACATCAAGGTCGGACTGAGAACCGGTGACACCCCTCAGAAGGAGAGGGAGAGAATGCTCAGAAAACCACCTCACATACTCATCACGACGCCAGAGTCGCTAGGTCTCGCTCTAGCATCTAAGCGATTCAGACCCATTCTAGAAGACCTCAAGTGGATGATCATCGATGAGATGCACTCACTTGTCCCTACCAAAAGGGGAACCCATCTCTCTCTCAGCCTCGCACTGATGGACACAGTGGTCACCTCGAATGTCCAGAGGATTGGTATCAGTGCCACTATGGAACCTCTTGATGATGTTGCGAGGTTCCTGGTCGCCAGTGACCCGCGCGATAGTGATATGGAACCCCAGAGAATCTCCATCGCTAAGGTCTCTGGAGTCAGAGAACTCGACTTAGATATCATTCTGCCAACCGCTAGATTCTCTTCTATCCCTGTCAAGGAGATATTAGACCACAACATTGACCGAATCAAGGAACTCGTTGAGGCTCACACCACCACGCTTGTCTTTGTTAACACGAGGAATATGACGGAGACCGTCGTCCAGAGGTTGAAGATTGCTGGTTTGGAGGGTGTAGAGGGCCATCACGGATCGATGGACAAAACCATCCGTCTTGACGTTGAGCACCGCTTGAAAAACGGCTTACTACGAGCCGTAGTCTCNTCTTCAAGTTTGGAGTTGGGGATAGATATCGGCTCAGTCGATCTAGTAATCCAACTGGGCTCGCCCGGCTCGATATCGACTGCCCTGCAGAGGGTCGGCCGAGCAAGCCACCAAGTGGGTGGCATCCCTAGGGCGCGCTTCTTGCCCACATCGCCTCACGACCTGTTGGAACTCGTCGCTGTCCAGACTGGTATCCTACGTGGTTCGATGGACCTGTTGAAGTTCCCTGAGAACTGCCTCGACGTACTCGCACAGTTCGTGATTGGGCTTTCGATAATCAGGGAATGGGACATTGACGAGGGCTACGAGTTGGTGACCTCTTCTTGGCCCTATCGTTCCCTGCCAAAGGATGACTACATCGAGGTCCTCGACTTACTAGATGAGGAACGCAGAATCTGGGTCGACTGGGAGGAGAACAGGTACGGAAAACGAGGCTTTGCGCAGATGATCTACTACACGAACATAGGCACCATAGCCCCAGACAACAATTATCTGGTCTTTACTTCTGATGGCACTCTCGTCGGCCACTTGTCTTCCTCATTCGTCTCGAGCCTGCGGAACGGGGATGTTTTCCTCCTTGGGGGCTCGACCTATCGGGTTTCCAGCGTGAGAGGCACCAGGGTCAACGTCACTTCTGCCACCGGATACCGTCCCACCAT
>JGI24818J35693_1000182_pt1 | contig 10518 bp, 11 predicted proteins | sample METZYME_3_550m_FD_35693 | JGI IMG/M metagenome (IMG submission 35693) | reverse complement strand
GGAAGGGAAAGTCCGTGCTTTGTCAAAACTGCTCAAAGATAATGTGGGGATGGCTTTGCAGGGTGTGGGTGGGGTGAGCCCTCTTTTTGCTATTTATGATAAAGAACAGAAAAAAGTATTTCTTTATTTTTACGATATGCTGGGAGCTGAATTTCAGATACTGACTCATGTCGCAACAGGGTCTGGATCTCCTATGATAAAGGGTGTTTTAGAACACGAAAATCTTTGGGGTAGTAGCCCATTAGGAGAAAGGTCAGAGGAAGAAGCGACCTCTTTATCAATACGTCTACTACAGACAGCTGCTCAATTTGATTCAGCCACAGGACAAGCCCGGCCCGAAGACAAACTTTACCCTATCATTGCGAAGATTACTAAAGATGGGTATCAGTTTATTTCAGACGATCATATGGAGTCTATTTACGAATCTTCTATGAGCAGGAGTTGAAAATGTTTGAAGAGCCTTTTCGTTGGATGGAAGCGATTTCTACGCGCCATAGTTATGTTCGTGAAAAGCTGTTTAAGGGACAGCCAGTTATAGGGGTTCCTTATAATGAGGGGGCGCTTATTATCGGGTTTTCTCCGCAACCTGGAAAAATTTTTGAAATTTATGACCGTATTGCTCTAGGTGGGTTAGGCCACCCTGCAGATGTCGAACGTTTGCGTATGACACTTCTAGATATGGCACATGCTGAAGGATTCAACCGTTCATCAGAGGACGTAACCATTGGAAGGCTTCTGCAATTTGGACTCGCACCGGCACTCAAGCAAAACTTCGAAGAAATTCAACGGGCCCCTTATCTGATTCAAATGTTACTTGCTGAAATCAGTCATGAAGGTAGTGCTGAATTTTTTCGAGTCAACTATGACGGTTACTGGGAAAAATTTAAGCATGGAACCGTTATTGCGGGTGATAGTAAAGTGAGAGAACGAATACAAAAAGCAATAGAAAGCACCGATTTTATGTTATTGGATTTAGATAAATCAATTCAATCAGCGTTGCGTATTTGGGAGGAAGGCCGTAAGAAACCTAAACTAGAAGAAGATGCAAATTCATCAGTTGAAGACAATGATCAGGCTGAGGAGGAAGCGGAAGACATTCCAACTGATCTAAAAGAAGCATTTGACCGTTGGAGCCTTGAAGCAGCAGTTCTCAACAATAATACGGGACGCAAGTGTCTTTATCGCACATTGAGTGAAAGTGAAATTTCTGCTTTAAAATTAGAGGTGATTCAATAGTTGTGAGAAATCGAATCTATGGTATCGAAACTGAATATGGCCTACTGATCAAAGATAATGAATTTAAGCTTGATCCGGTGGAAGCGGCAATTAGAATCAAAGACCACATCTTTAAATCATCAAGACTTGGGGTTCTCGATCAGCACTACCGAGCCAACGATGAACCGCCTGAAAACGGTGGTTTTTTATTAAATGCCGGGCGTATATATCTAGATATGGGTCACTTGGAATACGCTTCGCCAGAATGCTTTACTCTGACCGATCTCGTTACCTATGATCGCGCGGGGGATACACTGATTCAAGATGCGGTGGAAGAGCTCGGTTGGAGAGACTCAATAGGCATTATTAAAAACAATGTCGACCTTGAAACCAACGCGACGTTTGGTTGTCATGAGAATTATTTGGTTGGCCGAGGATTTCCCTTTGATGAACGCGAAAACCTGAAATTGCTGTCAGCATTTTTAGTTACCCGACAAATTTATTGCGGCGCAGGGAGAATTGGCGCGTGTAACCCTCATCCTTTTCGCGACTGGGAGGGCAACTTTGTCGAGGAAGCAGAAGCTAATGTTGATTTTCAGATTTCTCAAAGGGCAGATCATATCCCAAATGAGTTCTACCGATGGGTTCAGTATAACCGCTCTATAGTCAACACTCGCGATGAACCGCTGGCAGACCCCAGTAAGTACCGAAGGATCCATTTATTAGTTGGTGACTCAAATATGAGCGAGTTTGCAACCGCTATGAAAATGGGAACCACCACTCTTATGCTTGAGCTCATGGAGCAAGATATTGCCAATCCTGACTGGATACTGGCCGAATCAGTGGAGACCATGCGGGCGATATCACGAGATCAAGAATTTAAATGGGAATTAGTTTTAAGAAATGGACGCCACACAACGGCACTCGAGTTACAAATAGATATGATGCAAACTGCGAGGAAGCACCTTGCTGGAATGAATCGTGAGACGGACTGGATTATACATGAGTGGGATTCGGTGTTGAATGATTTGTCTAAAGGACCTGAAGCGTTAATAGGCCGTGTTGATTGGGCGACAAAATATTGGATGCTCTCCGAATTTAGGAAAGAAGAAAACTTAGATTGGCATGATCCATGGCTGAAGAGTCTTGACTTGGAATATCATAATATTAATAAGAACAGTGGCCTTTACTGGAGTCTGGAAGGCACAGGAGAAGCCGTAAGAAAAACAAACGATGATGCTATAGAGTATGCAAAGACTATTCCTCCAAGGGGTACGCGTGCTGATGGGAGAGGCGAGTTAGTCAAGACTCTTCTAGATGTGAATAGTGAGTCTTTATATCTTATAGATTGGATAGGATTTCGGTTTGGCAGGAATGAAGAACCATTTTTAATGCTTGATCCTTTTATTTCCTACAAAGAGGAAATACGAAACTACCTTCAAAATATGGAGAAACACGGGGGCCAAGAATCAACTCCCTATAAAGGAACCTACTAGCTAACGAAAAATTATTCAAAGTGAAAAAAATTTAATTATGAGTGAATGTTTGTTTTGCATGATTGATAAGGGGGATCTCCCTGCAGAAAAAGTTTATGATGATGGTAACATTTTTGCCATTAAGGATATTAATCCGCAGGCTCCAATCCATTTTCTAATTATCCCTAAAAAACATTTCTCCACTATATTAGAAATCAAAGAAGATGATCACGAGCTCATAGGCTCAATTTATTCTGTGGCTAACGAGCTCGCAAAGCAAAAGGGATTAGATACGACTGGATTCCGAATAGTAGTTAATTGTGGAGTGGAAGCTGGACAGTCGGTTTTTCATATTCATTATCACCTTTTGGGTGGGCGCTCTTTAAAGTGGCCGCCAGGTTAATCCCAATGATTACCTCTCAACAACTTTACGACAAGCTTAAAGATATTCAAGTGGGGAATCCGCTTTGTCGATTTACTGAACAGAGTTGTGAGGATCTCTTACCGATAATTCAACGCATCGAGGCACTCAAACAGGAGAAAAATGCCATCATTTTGGCGCACAATTATGTTGCACCCCAAATCCTGTACGGTGTAGCGGATCATATAGGTGATTCGTACGGCTTAGCTAAAAAGGCACGGGAGTCAGATGCTGAAGTGATTGTTTTTGCATCGGTTCGTTTCATGGCGGAGACAGCTAAAATTCTAAATCCAGACAAGGTAGTGCTAGACCCAAATCCTGATGGAGGTTGTACTTTAGCAGATGGAATCACTGGTGAAGATGTTAAAAATTTGCGTGCAAAATTTCCGCACCACACATTTGTTTGTTATATAAATACTACGGCTGAAGTAAAAGCACTATGTGATACATGCGTTACCTCATCAAATGTATATAAGGTAATAGAGCGGATTGAAAATGATCAGATTTATTTTTTACCAGATCGGTTGATGGGCGAAAATATAAAAAATTATGCAAAGAAAAATGGAGTGCGAAAAGACATAGAGTTGTATGACGGAACCTGCTATGTCCACGAAGAGTACCAACCAGAAAGCGTTGACCAAGTGAGGAAGAATTTCTCGGGGGTAGAAATTTTGGCACATCCAGAATGTAGACCTGATGTGGTAGATAAGGCTGACTACGTAGGATCAACTAGTGGCATGCTAAATTATGTGCGTGAATCTGACCGTGAAACTTTTTTTCTGCTAACAGAATGCGGATTGACGGGAATTTTGGAATCGGAATTTCCAGACAAGCAATTTGTAGGCACCTGCACTACCTGCCGATACATGAAGGCTAATTCTTTAGAGAATATTCTTAATGCACTTGAAAAACCAACTTCCTCTAATGTCATTGAACTTGATTCAAACGTTCAAAAAAATGCACTAAATTGCGTAGAAAAAATGTTTTCATACGCGGAAGGTTGATCGTAAGTTAGTTGCGCTCCGAATTTTGGATGGCTATTTAGGGCCCGTCATCTCTTCAGGACGAACCTTATCGTCAAACTCCTCAGCAGTAAGTAACTTAAGGGAAACAGCCGCTTCTTTCAGAGTGGTGTTTTCTTCGTACGCTTTTTTAGCCACTTTAGCAGCATTATCATATCCAATATGAGGATTGAGTGCCGTTACGAGCATGAGAGAGTTTTTTAAGTGGGCGTCAATCTGAGATTTGTTAGGTTTGATTCCTGAAATGCAATGTTCGTTAAAAGAACGACATGAGTCGCCGAGGAGTTGAATAGATTGGAGTAAATTGTAAATCATAACTGGTTTAAATACATTAAGTTCAAAATTACCAGAAGAACCGCCAACAGCGATTGCCGTGTCATTACCAATTACCTGAGCTGCAACCATCGTCATTGCTTCAGATTGCGTAGGGTTAACCTTGCCTGGCATAATTGAACTTCCCGGTTCGTTCGCTGGTAGAGTTAACTCACCTATGCTGCATCGAGGTCCAGATCCAAGCCACCTTATATCGTTAGCGATTTTCATGAGAGAGCAGGCAAGTGTTTTCATCACTCCACTGGCCTCGACCACAGCATCATGCGCTGCAAGCGATTCAAACTTATTGGGTGCTGTTATGAAATCTCGTTTTGTGAGCGAACTAATTTTTTTTGCCACGTTCACCGCAAAATCACGGTGCGAGTTGAGTCCAGTTCCTACGGCTGTACCACCAAGTGCTATTTGACTGAGTCTAGGAAGGCAACTCTTTACTCTTTCGATCCCATTAAATAATTGTTGCACATATCCACTGAATTCTTGCTCAAGAGTAAGAGGCGTTGCGTCCATTAAATGAGTTCGCCCAATTTTAATAATGCCTTNAAATTCGGAACATTTTTTTTTAATCGAGTCATGCAGTCGCGTAAGTTCCGGTAGTAGGTGATCGTTAATTCTTTCGACCGCGGCAATATGCATGGCGGTGGGGAATGTATCATTGGAAGATTGCCCCATATTGACATGATCATTTGGGTGGATGGGATCTTTTGATCCCAACTGCCCTCCTGCAATTTCGATAGCTCGATTAGCGATGACTTCGTTAGTATTCATGTTAGATTGAGTCCCACTTCCTGTTTGCCACACGCGGAGAGGGAAATGATCATCCAGAGTTCCAGCGATCACTTCATCAGCGGATTGGATGATAAGGTCTTTTTTATCTTTTNGTAAAAGGCCTAATTCTGAATTAACAAGTGCTGAAGCTTTTTTTAGAATGCCCATGCCTCGTATAATTTCTCGNGGCATGGTTTCTGTTCCTATGTCAAAGTGGATGAGCGACCTCGCGGTTTGGGCTCCGTAATAGCGGTCCGAAGGAACTTCAATTTTACCCATGCTGTCAGTTTCGATCCGCATCATCAAAGAGTCCTCCTAAAAAATGTAAACTAGTTTGTATTTTCTATGAAATATTTCGCACTGGAATGATTAAATGGATTTTATCATAAAGTCCTGAGAGGTGTGGCTTTTAGAAAAAAATAATCTTAACTTATTGATGCAGGTCGTACTGCGAAAGCAGTTGTTAAGGGGCACTCTTTATATCGTTAGATCGATTTATGTGGAAAAATCAGGCATATTTTTAGAAACGTAGGTTTTAAATTTTTTTAAAATACGCTGCTCTGTTTGACGAATGGCTTCGCGAGTTATGTTCTGATCATCAGCGATTTCTTGAAGGGAGCGCGGGGTTTCGCTAAGAATNCGTTCCGATAAAATTTTNTGTTCGACAGGTTTGAGTNCTTTTCTAAANCCATCAATTTCTTGTTTAAGGGATTGGAGNAATTGATTCCGTTCAGCATTTTCTTCTGGTGATGCGGTGGTATTGTCAGAGAGAAACATTGCGGGCGTGGATTCATCACCCTCGCGCATAGGGGTGTCAACCGAAACGTCTGCAGCTCCTAAGCTGGCTTGGACATCGATTACATCAGATTCATCAACACCAAAGTGCTCAGCCAAAAGTTTTGGTGTGGGTGTGAAGCCTTGGTTTTCAAGTTTTTCCTTTTCTTTGCGTAAATTGTAGAGCAATTTTCGCCGTGCGTTAGTTGTGCCAACACGCACAAGTCGCCAATTATCCAGCATATATTTAAGAATATAAGACCTAATCCACCAAGTAGCATAAGAAGATAACCGCACACCGCGAAAAGGATCAAAATTCTTCACTGCTTTTAAAAGCCCGACATTACCTTCTTGGATAAGATCCATCATGTTTTGCCACTGCCTACGAAAGGTCATTGCAATACGAACTACGAGCATAAGGTGTGAGGTAGTGAGCCTATAAGCGGCATCAGAATCACTTGTTTCCCGCAGTTGAATTGCCAATTCATGCTCTTCTTTTTCAGTTAAATTTTCATACTGCCGAATTTCATTAAGATATGCCGTCAGAGGGTCAATTCGGGCAATACTAGCATCTTGAGTTACCGCTGGTAGTAAGGATGAGGGTTCTTGGTCGAGCTCCTTTGGCTCAAGCGGTTTTATCTCATCGGGGTCAACTATTTCTACTTCTATTTTAGAAGTATCTTTCTCTGTCGAATTATCATTCATAATTAAAATAAAAAAACTTGTGGTTTTTTGAAATCCTGACCTTATATAGTTCTTGAATTATATATTGTTCAAATTTAGAATGAACTAATGGCTAGACTAATCATTATACTAGCGCTTGTAGCTGGATTCATAATGTTATACCGATCGTTGTTCGGTGGGGCGAGCCCTAGCCGGGACGATCCAACAGAGACTGCTGACATGGCTCAGGATCCTAATTGCGGCACATATGTGCCTAAAAAACAGTCTATTACTAAATCGGTGCAGGGCAAGGAATATTTCTTTTGCAGTAAAAAATGCGCTGATGAATATTCCTCTAAAAAAGAATAAAATTATAAACACACAGCCAGAATATTATTTATTTCTGGTTGATGCCCCAATAGTGTATTTGCTTTAGATTTAGTAGTCAATTGTATGATTTTTAAGAAAAATCAACTTTGATTGTTCGTTTTTGTTAGTTTTCCCAAGGAATTGGCATGTTTAAAAGTCTAATAATTTACGTGGTTTTGGGAGTGTTTTTGTTTGTTCTTAAGCCGATGGCTACCCAGGCAGAAACTGCATGCCAAATAGTTGAAAAGAAAAAAATTAAAGTGGAAGGCTATATTTCGAAGAAATTCCGGAAAGAGAGAAGGAAAATAGCTAAAGAGTTTACCGAAATGGGAGACACGCGTACAGCGCTTAGGGCTTTTCCTATGGGAAAAAGTTCGGATGTTGTTGCAGTGGGTCGTTGCGTACCTGCATATATTGCTCGGCATGTTTTGACAACAGCGATAAAATACACTGGTGGAGTGGGGAGTTTAGTGACTCAGAGTTTTATTCATAGCCACTGGATAGGAATAGGCACTACTATGTTTGATGAGCCTTCTCAGCGGAAGGTAACAACCGCTCAGGTAAATCAATTGCTCAATCCAGATCTTGATGATAAAGAATTTCATACACTTTACCAAAAACTTTCAAAACAAAATGAACTTGTCCCTTTTTTTGGACTTAAGGTTCCTAACGCAAAAATTCCTGGTAACACAAATAATACTCTCTTGAATCCTTAACAAAGAGTGTTTCCTAAAATAATCTTTCTGGCATTATGGTTAGTCGTTGGCTTCTAATATTTTTTGTATCCGTTTTTTTGGCTCTGTTTTTATGGGTCTCAACCAGCACAGCCATGAACCCAGATTGTTCTCCTGTAGAGGAAAAGTCTGTTAAAGTTGAGGCTTGGATGTCCAAGCAATATGAAAAAAGCTTACGGCAAATACGCAATGAATTTTCTGCAATGGGAAATACGCGAGTAACCTTATGGGTCTACCCAACAAAAAACCCATCAAAGATCGTGGCTATCGGTAGTTGTGTTCCCGCTTATATTGGCCGCCACATGCTTCGAAAGGCTATAGAATATTCAGGCGGAGTTAGCTCATTAGTGCATCAGGGTTTTTTTTCTTCCAACTGGATAGGAGTAGGTACGTCGCTATTTGCAGAGAGCTCTTTTCGGCCAGTCACTAAAGACCAACTCACGAAACTCATGGATACTTCACTAGATACCCAAAAATTTCAAGCAGCTTACCGTCAACTCACGATGCAGCAAAAAAAGGTAAAGGCATTTGGTCTTTTGTTGGATAATCCGAAACTCTTAGAGAATCCCTAGTCACGCCGTATAAGTCGAACAGAGTGAGAAAGAGTTTTGTCATCTTTTTCGTACCAATAAGGGAGTCCATTGATATAAAAAATAATTTGAGCTTCACGACCCCTCGTTTCAGAAGTCCATGTGGTATTTCCTGCCCCAGGCGAAAAAACAGAATCTAAGTGGATGTCTCCTCCTTTAAAATCTTTATTAAGCTTATTTTTGTCGAAAAGTGATAGAGCTTCTTGTCCTGAAGGTATCCTCCAATCACTGTGTCCTCCAAATGATTTCCCATTCATTTCTTTGATGTATCCTTCTGTTTCATCCCAAGAAACATCTTTTTTGAGGTCTATTCTAGAATCATTTGCCATCCATGTAAGGCTAGTTTGAGAGTCATATATAGTTCCGTCCGCATTTTTTAAAAATCTAGACTTTTCTTTTTCCATAGGTATAGAGGGCCTCTATTCTTTGTTGAGTTTATTTATTACTTAGAATAACAGAATTTATTAAAGCCTGTAAAGATCGGGGCGCCGATCTGTGAATAAATTATCTCCAGAATTAATAGATTTGTTACGCGATTTTCCAATGTCAATCTCAATAATTTTTGTTTCTTCTTTTGTTTCAGATGCTCTGCAAAGAATATCACCATCAGGGTCAACTACTTGGCTTTGCCCGATAAAATTAAGTGAATTGCTTGGGGTGCGTTTCTCGGTGCCGACCCTATTGGCAGTAACTATAAAAATACGGTTTTCCAAACAACGGGTAATTATTGCTTGGGGGCAGTGTGGAAGAACGAGGTTTGATGGATGCGCAATTAGGTCGGCTCCACTTAAAGCAAGGGTGCGGGCGGTTTCTGGGAAACGCCAGTCAAAACAAATCATAACACCAACGCGAGCTGAGCCTATATCAAAAACTTTTAAAGGTGAGTTACCTGGGTCGAAGCAATTTTTTTCGGTGCCAAAAAGGTGAATTTTTCTGTATTTTCCTAGGTAGCCATTTGGCCCAATTACCACTGCTGAATTATAGGATCGGTTTTCATCTTGTTCTGCTATTCCTGCAATAATTGAAGTGTGATTTTTGTTACAAATACGAATGAGTGTTTGAGTTGTGTGTCCTTCGGGGATAGGTTCGCTGAACCTCAATGCTTCTTTTTGATTCAGGAAATGGTAGCCAGTACTGAATAGTTCCGGCAAGACCATTAAATCAACAGTATGTTGAGATAGTAAAGGTTCAATTTTTGATAAGTTGTATCCAATTTCGCCGAATACAGGGTTATTCTGTATAAAGCCAACTCGCATTACACAAATACTCTTTCTTATTGGAAAAGGTCAGGCTGTCTTGGTTTATTTTCAGGAAAAAGAATTATTTAAGCTTGGAAAACTGATTTCGCATCAAATGGTCGACCAAAGTCAATGCTACCATAGCTTCAGCGATGGGGACAGCACGTGGCGAAACACATGGGTCGTGGCGTCCCTCGACTCGGATCTTAGTTTTTTCCCCATCGGTTGTTACAGTATTTTGTGTTTTGTTAATAGAAGAGGTTGGTTTTACGACCAATCGAAGAATAATGTCTGATCCGTTAGAAATTCCGCCGTGAATTCCACCTGCGTGGTTCGTTTTGGTAGTTATTCTTTTTCTTTTAGCTGTATAGCGGTCGTTACATTCCGAACCGTACATTGTTGCAGCGTCGAAACCAACGCCAACTTCAATTCCTTTGACTGCGGGAATACTCATCATGGCTTTAGCGAGGTCGGCATCTAACCTGTCAAATACTGGTTCCCCTAATCCTGCTGGTACACCCTTTACTATAAGTTCCACCACCCCTCCAACAGAATCGCCTTTTTTTCGGGCATCGAGTACATGATCAACCATCTTTTGGGCCATTTTTTTGTCCGGACACCGCACAATATTTTTTTCTATTTGCTTAAAATCTATCTTCTGAGCAATGTAGGGGCCAACTTGTTTGGTGTAGCCAATTATTTTTATTCGTTTGCGGGCAAGGAGTTTTTTTGCGATTGCCCCAGCGGCAACCCGACCTACGGTTTCACGCGCACTGGAGCGCCCGCCACCACGATAATCACGAAACCCATATTTCATCAAATAAGTAAAGTCCGCGTGGCCAGGTCGAAACATATTCTTAATTTCTTCATATTTCGAAGAATCAGCATCCTGATTTTTAACCCACAACGCGATGGGAGT
>JGI24818J35693_1000174_pt1 | contig 10726 bp, 10 predicted proteins | sample METZYME_3_550m_FD_35693 | JGI IMG/M metagenome (IMG submission 35693) | reverse complement strand
TTTTGAAACACTTAATTTCTAATCTTGGTTTATTTGAGATTAAATAGTTTTCCATTGATAATGATAATCTGATAAAAAAATAAAAGTTACCATGACAGAAAAAGAAAGGAAAAAATGGGAAAGAAAAGGTCCTCCCAAGAAATTAATGAGATNTATAACCAGTCTACAAGCCTTTCTCTATAAGACTTCCAAAGGGAAACTTTGGAGTACCGTCAAAGACTGTGATATCTGTGTTGTACATATGANAGGGGCAAAAACAGGAAAGAAAAGGGTGGTTCCCTTAATGNATGTTCCCTACGAGCAAGGTGTTNTTTTGGTTGCCTCATTGGGTGGAGCGGACGTTCATCCAACGTGGTATTGGAATCTGAAAAAGAACCCAGAGATAGAAGTTTTTGTGGGCTCAGACAAACTCAAGCTAAAAGCTGAACAGGTGGAAGACCAAATGAAATCTGATCTTTGGCCTCTAATTTGCTCATGCTATCCAGACTTCGAAAATTATCAGCAGAGCACACAAAGGAATATACCAGTCTTTAACTGCCAACCACTGTAGGTCACATTTAAACTTTATAATCAAGCCGTTTAGCATGAAGTATGGGTTCGGTATAACCATTTGGTTGATTTCTTCCCTCTGTTGCAAGATCGCAGGCAGCAGAAAAGGCAATACCAGCAAAGTTTGGAGCCATATTAATATAATTAGCATCCTGAGCATTTTGTTCGTCCACAATGATAGCCATTCGCTTCATGGTTTCTATAACTTGGTCCTTTGAGCACAAACCGTGATGCAACCAATTAGAAATATGTTGTGAAGATATTCTACAGGTTGCTCTATCTTCCATGAGACCGACATGGTTTATATCCGGAACCTTAGAACAACCAATACCATGATTGATCCATCGAACAACATAGCCCAAAATGCCTTGGGCATTATTATCGAGCTCTGCTTGAATTTCTTCAGCAGACAAACTCCCTGGATCTTCAAGAACAGGAATGGTCAAAATATCATCTATACTTGCTTTAGTTCTTGTAGCTAACTTGGTTTGTTGGTCGCTAACAAGAATTTGATGATAATGCATTGCGTGTATAGATGCCGCAGTTGGTGAGGGCACCCAGGCACAATTTGCCCCTGCTTTGGGGTGCATGGCTTTGGTGTTATACATACCCAACATTTCATCGGGCATTGTCCACATACCCTTTCCAATTTGAGCCTTGCCTTTAAATCCTGCCTCTAAACCGCAATCAACGTTCCAGTCCTCATATGCTGAAATCCATTTTTTCTGCTTGATGTCTTCTTTTCGAATCATCGGACCCATCTCCATACTGGTATGTATTTCATCGCCTGTTCTGTCAAGGAAACCCGTATTAATAAAGACAACTCTATCTTGTGCAACTCTTATACATTCCTTTAAATTAACAGTGGTTCTTCTTTCTTCATCCATGATTCCAACTTTTACCGTTAGAGGCTCTAAAGCCAATGCCTTTTCAACAGCTAGAAAGAGATCGCAGGTAAATTGAACTTCTTCAGGGCCATGCATTTTAGGCTTTACAATATATATACTTCCAGTTTTAGAGTTTTTTAAAGGGCTGTTGCCAATAAGATCATGTTTAGCAATACAAATTGTAAACATTGCATCAAGGATACCTTCAGGCACTTCATCACCGTTTGNATCAAGAACAGCAGGATTGGTCATTAAATGACCTACGTTTCTAACCAGCATTAAGCTTCTTCCAGGTAAGGTAAATGATGCTCCATCAATTGATTGGTAAGTTCTGTCGTCACTAAGCTCTCTTGTCATAACCTCCCCGTTTTTTTCAAAGGTTGCCGTTAGATTTCTCTTCATCAAACCCAGCCAATTTCTATACACNACTGTTTTATCTGGTCCATCCACAGCTGCCACGGAGTCTTCGCAATCTTGAATAGTGGTTACAGCTGACTCGATTAAAATATCTTTAATGCCTGCCGTATCCGCTTGGCCAACTGGATGGTTTTTATCTATTTGAATTTCAAAATGCAGGTTATTGTTTTTAAACAATAAACCGAAAGCGTCATGGCCATTGTTAATATAACCAATATATTGATTGGATCGTGCTAGCTGTGTTTTAGAATCGTCATTCAATAACATTGATAAGCTGTGGTCTTCAAATATGAACTCTCTGACGTTAGCAAAAGACCCGAATGATAAAGGAATTGTTGCATCTAAAAATTCCCTAACAAATGCTATAACTTTTTCTCCTCTGACTGGATTGTAAGAACCGGCTTTAGTTGCACCATCATCTTCTGAAATAATATCAGCTCCATAGAGTGCATCGTATAAACTTCCCCATCTAGCATTTGTAGCATTAAGAGCAAATCTTGCATTCATTACCGGCACCACCAACTGNGGACCAGCTATTGTTTTGATTTCAGGATCAACATTNGCTGTTGATATTTGAATGTCTCCTTTATCTTCGACTAAATACCCAATTTCTTTTAAAAAATCTTTGTATTCAGTATGGTTGTGAGTCGTCCCTCTTCTTTCTATGTGCCATTTATCAATTTGAGATTGAATAATTTCTCTTTTTTCTAATAATTCTTTATTTCTAGGACCAAATTCATTAAGGATTGCCTCAAAAGAAGACCAAAAATATTCTGCACTCATATCAAGGTCTTCAAGAACCTCGTTAGTCAAAAAATTCTTAAGATCATCAGATATATGTAACATAATTTTAAAGGCCTTTGAGATGTTATGGGGCTCGATATTGAGACTAGTTTATCAATTAAAATGTGGTGCCGGAAGCAAGAATCGAACTTGCGACCTACTGATTACGAATCAGTTGCTCTACCAGCTGAGCTATTCCGGCGTTTCCAAATATCTTAGACAATATTTTTATACAGATAAATTTCCTTCTTTTCTATTGTACTGCTTAAAATTCTATGTAACATGTCAATCAACTATCTATTCTAAATAGAAAAGAAATAAAGAATAACGCCGAAATGTCTAGTTCTGAAAATTTCCTGGATTCAGTTAACAAGATGTTTGATCAGTCTGCTGCTCTCCTCAATTTATCCACTGGCTTGGCTGAGAAAATAAAGGTTGCCAATTCCACTTACACAGTTCGATTTGGCGTACGACTACGAGACAAACTTGAAACCTTTACTGGTTTCAGGTCTGTTCATTCAGAACACTGGGAACCAGTAAAAGGTGGCATTCGCTACTCTCCANANGCTTCACAAATGGAGGTTGAAGCACTTGCAGCATTGATGTCCTATAAATGTTCATTGATGGACTTACCTTTTGGCGGCTCTAAAGGTGCCCTGATTGTGGATCCCAAAAAATGGAGCAAAAAGGAATTACAAAGAATTACACGGCGATTCACTCAAGAGTTGGCGAAGAGAGACTTAATCCATCCCTCACAAAATGTTCCCGGACCCGATATGGGTACCGGAGAAGATGAAATGGCATGGATCGCAGACGAATACAAGCGATTGTACCCAACTGAAATTGATGCCCTGGCTTGTGTCACAGGAAAACCCGTTCGTAAAGGTGGTATTGAAGGTCGAATAGAGGCTACAGGGAGAGGTATACAATATGTTCTCAAGGAATTCTTTGAACACCCAGAGGACTATAAAAAAGCTAAATTGGCTCCTGGTATAGAACAACAAAGAATCATAATTCAGGGTTTTGGTAATGTCGGTTATCACGCCGCTAAATTTCTTTCAGAAGATGAAGGGGCTCGGATAACGGCTGTAATTGAGCGAAAGGGTTCGGTTATCAATGACAACGGCATTGATATTGCTGCACTCAAAGAACATACGAAGGAAAAGGGAAGTTTTGAAGGCTTTGATGGGTTTAGTGCCGATAGCAATAAAATCCTTGAAAAAAAATGCGACATTTTGATCCCAGCGGCAACGGAAGGTGTCATTCACGCAAAAAATGCTGATCGAATCAATGTGAAATTGATTGTAGAAGCAGCCAATGGACCGGTCACAGCCGAAGCCGATCAATTGCTTTGCAAAAAGGGTGTTTTGATTATTCCTGATTTCTATGCCAATGCCGGAGGGGTCACTGTTTCCTATTTTGAGTGGGTAAAAAATTTGACCCACATGCGCTATGGATTGATGCAGCGGCGTGAGCAAGAAAGAAGGCAGTCTGCACTAATTAGTGGCATTGAAGAAATGACTGATAAAGATTTTCCTATCAATTTAAAAGAAATTATCATCAACGGGGCAACTGAGATTGATCTGGTTCGTTCAGGCCTCGAGGGGGTCATGCGTGATGGTTACAAGAAAATTACCAGGAAATGGCATTCAGATAATCGGATNANNGACCTCAGAACCGCGGCTATGGTCTTAGCCATCAAACGGATTGCTGATGCTTACTATTTTTTGGGTATTTAATACCTTTACTGCATTTGCCAATATTTCATTTTTTTGACTGTACTGTTTAATTTTGATTAGATGGTTGTAGTGTTTTTATACGATAAAAACACTCGAACGTTTAAACCTTAATATTAGGGGAGGATTTTATTATGTATAAGATCAAAGGTTGGATTGCAGATTTTACTGGTATCGCAGTCGCCCTTATAGCCTTAGGTGTCGTGGCAGGTGTTGTGTTTGGGGATGTACCATTTGTTGGTGCTATCCTAGGAAACGTCACTGACCTTGCTGGTACTTTGGGTGATTCTGGGGCTGTTGGTGCTCTCGTGCTTGCACTACTTGTAGGTTTGTACAACTAAGTTTGTAACCAAAAAAAGCGTTTTATTGAGTTTTAAGACTTGATAAGAACGAAAAGGGCTCTTGAAAAAGAGCCCTTTTTTATTTGCTTTTAACATTCGTTAATAATAATGACTCACTCAAATTGCTCCTCCTCAGTACTTCCATGCATAGCAGTTGTGGATGAAGCACCACCGGTGATGGTTGTCTGTACCGCATCAAAATAACCGGTTCCTACGAATGCCTGGTGTTTGGTTGCCCTAAACCCATCGGGTTCATTGGCAATTTCTCGTTGTTGCATCTGTGAATAAGCATACATTCCATCTCGCAAGTACTCTTTGGACAACTCGAACATAATTAAATTAAGTGCATGCCAGCCAGCTAAGGTGACAAACTGAAATTTAAAACCCATAGCCGCTAACCTTTCACGAAATTCCCTCAACTCGATTTCACTTAAGTTTTCCTGCCAATTAAACGATGGTGAACAATTGTAAGTAAGCAGTTTTCCAGGGAACTGTTCATGAATTTCTTTTGAGAACCGTTCGGCCTCATTTAAATCAGGNTGTGATGTTTCAAACCAGAGAATATCTGCGTAAGGTGCATAAGACAATGCCCGATCAATGGCCTGTTCAATTCCTGGCTTGGCTGAGAAAAATCCATCCTCAGTCCGTTCNCCGGTCAGAAATTTATGATCGCGCTGATCTGCATCGGATTGCAACAAATTGGCTGCATTGGCATCGGTTCTCGCAATCAATAAAGTTGGGACATTCATTACGTCAGCTGCCAGTCGAGCTGCAATCAATTTATTGATGGCATCTTGGGTTGAAACCAAAACTTTACCNCCCATGTGNCCACATTTTTTTGCCGAAGACAGCTGGTCTTCAAAATGGACTGCTGCTGCTCCGGCTTTAATCAAATGCTTNGTGAGTTCAAATGCATTAAGATTACCGCCAAATCCNGCTTCAGCATCGGCAACTATAGGCACCATCCAATCGATNGAGTGATCGTCATCCAGATGATGGATTTGATCGGTCCTCAGCAATGCATTATTGATNCTTTCCACCATTTTTGGGACTGAATCAACCGGGTATAGACTCTGATCTGGATACATTTCACCTGCGGAGTTGCCATCACCTGCCACTTGCCAACCTGAACAATAAATTGCCTTTAAACCCGCCTGAACAGACTCCACAGCTTGGTTGCCAGTAACCGCTCCCAATGCTGAGACCACAGGTTCATTGTTTAAATCGTACCAAAATCGTTCTGCCCCCATCCTGGCAAGGGTATACTCAATGGGAAAAGAGCCTCTGAGATTCACCACTTCCTCAGCTGCATAAGTTCTCACAATACCATTCCATCGATCCTCTTGGGACCACTTCTGTTTAAGTTTCTCAATATCAGTTTCTTTAGACATTTTGTTTCCTTAAATTATTCGCTTGTTAATGATTCAGTCCTGCTTGGATCAACCATATTCTCCAGCACATCCTCGCCGTAGATCATTAAATCATCATCTCCATCTCAGAAAGTGGTCTCCTGGTCAGTGTGGTCCGGTTCCCTTTTTTGGACAAATTCTCCGGCCTATTGTTTTTGATCATGTTGCTTCCTGTATTAATAATTCTTTTATGTCTGAGTTTTGTTAAGCAATTATTTCTATGTTTTCCATTTTGTAAATTCATTGATATTTGATTTATATTGGAATTGTAAATAATTATTAGTTAAAATTTCACAATAAAAATTTCACAATGTAAATTTCACAATGTCGAATTTGTTTAGAAAAAGTCATTTTCTCGGAACGAAAATCCGGGCCATTAGAAAAAGCAATAAGCTTACTTTGGAAGACTTATCGGAACGTTGCAGTGAAGACAATCCTCAAACAGCCCCTTCGGTCTCCTACCTCAGTATGATTGAGAATGGGAAACGGCTGCCATCCGATGATGTCCTTCAACAAATTGCAAACATTTTCCAAAAAGAACCGGAATGGTTTCTCGACGAGAACCTTGATATTTCTGTTCCCACGGATCAAACAGATGAGCATAAACCCTTCGCTCTCCCCTTAGAGCCAGGGTTTCTCTACAGCAAAGAATTGTTGCAAGGCGCAATCCCAGAACTGCTAGAGCAAACCGGCATTTCAGGTAAACAATTTGCCCAACTTCTGATCCGTTCTTATCAAGAAATAAACAGAAACCGGTTTCCAGATTTGGAGAAAGCAGCTGAAGAGGTNGGCAATAAAAAATTTCCATTGGACCATAATGACCTNAAGCGCTTGTACAAAAAAAACGGATTAAAGATTAAATGGTTTAATCAAAAAACAACCGAAATTACACCGCAAGCTAGAAACAAAACCCTGCTTCGTTCTTTCTTTGAATCCCCTTCTGAANTNTATGTAAACAATGCTTTGAAAAAAGATCCAGCACGGTTGAAATACGATCTATCTGTCCACTTGGGCCATAAAATATTGCATCAGGGCGATGGCCTGAGATCTGCAATCACCTCGGGAGGCAACGAGTTCGGTGCAAAGGATCAAAATTTGGCTGCTACAGGTAATGTTCACTCACGGGATGTCCTTTCCGCCTGGCATGATTTTGAATCCAGTTTTTTTGCCGGTGCATTACTCTGTCCAAAAAAACCATTTTATCGTTTCCTGGTACGAAACAAGCATCAAATNGNCTCTGCTCAACAATTAAAACTCTCTCCTGCCCTNTTGATGAGACGCGTGACCGCGGTATCCAGCTTTCCTTATTGGCATTACTTTGAAGCTTATCAACCGGGATACCTGACTGCAGTTTACCGTGGCAATGGAATACCTTTNCCGTGGGGAAATATGACGATGGTATCAGACCCCTGNCCAAACTGGGCTGTGTTTCGGTTGCTGAATGAGACTTTCGTCAANAATCCCCAATCCCAGATTTCTATTTTGAAAAATGNCGACCAAACCTACCTGTATTGCTGTCACACTATTCGGGTCAAAGACTTNGCGGGAAACTTGAAATTGCTGTCCCTTGGGATTGACTTNATTCCAGCCATAAAAAACCAAGGGATTGATGGCAATGAACTGTTACAAAGCCTCGAACAGGACTGTCAAGAAAGTGGCGGCGAGGCAGAACTCAACCCCCATGTGAAAGAGGTGATCGAAAAATTAAGCCGCATCCTAAGAATTCAATGGTTGGGTGAGTCAGTTCACGTACCTGCTAGAATCATTTGTCCCAGAAGCTTGAACTGCCAGCGGAATAAGAAATGTATACCGACCCACAGTTCCCATACCATCACTGGAATCGAGTCTATGCGTGAAGATATTTTGAGTATAGGAAATTGATTATTAGACTCAGTTCAACCTCAGCTTTTATCCTGCAGAGCAGTNCTTGTGGGAGCTGTTTCATTGGGTTAAAGTTACTTTAATGTCTGACAAGAAAAAGAAAACTGGGCCTTTCAATTCATTGCGTGAATTCATGGATGCCATTGAAGCCAGTGGCAGACTCCTCCGCATTAAAGAAATAGACCAAGACCAATACGAATACACCGCACTGATGTACAAGCTCATCGATGAATTTGGGTTCCTAGGTGCTCCTGCGGTCCTCGCTGAACGGGTAAAAATTAACGGCAAGTGGGTCGAAGGGCCAGTTATTGCTAACCAATATGGAGCTGCAGACATAGAAGCCTTGGCAGTGGGTGTTAATCTTGGCGATATAGGTGAAGACCAAGTATCAAATTACAAAGAGGCGCTCAAGAAAATGACCGCANTGTGCCCCATTGAAGGCATTAAACCTAAAGAGATACCCACTGAAGCAGCACCTTGTAAGGAAGTGATTCTTCGCGGTGATGAAATTGACCTCGAGAATTTCCCTTTTCTGCAAACCAATCCAGCCGACAACGGACAATTTATAAATACTGGCAANCTTGTGACTATTGACTCTGAAAATGGACGAAACGTTGGCACCTATCGGATGCAAATCAAAGGACCAAGAAAAATTGCTGTGAATGCTGGCAAAGGCCAGCATGGGGAAGTCTCATTATCTGGACGAGCAAAACGTGGAGAAAAAATTGCCAAAGCAGCCGTTATTTATGGAGCAGACCCTTTTGTTTTTGCCATGAGCAGCTCTAAAACAGCACGCTTAGAGCAAGATGAACTAGAAATTGCTGGGGGTTATTTGGGCCGCCCTGTTGAAGTGGTAAAATGCGAGGATTCAGATATTCTTGTGCCGGCAAATGTTGAGATGATCATAGAAGGTGAGATTCCTTTGGATGACATGGAGCCCGAAGGCCCTTTTGGTGAGTTCTTTGGTTATATGGGCGAAGCAATGGCAGAGCAATACTACATGAACATCAAAACAATCACCCATCGGAAAAATCCCATATTTGTCAATTCATTTACTGGGGTCTCCAGAGGTTTTATCACCTCTCCTGGGGAGGCNAATTCCAATTTCAATATGAGGAAACTGATCCCTAATTTNGTCGGAATACATTTACCATCTGACATGGTGGGATTCTTTTTTATGAGCATCGATAAGCAACGACCGGGTGAAGCCATTGAACACGCAGAAAAATTTGCACAATTCCTTGGCATTGCAAAAGTTTTGGTGNTTGTCGACAAAGATGTCAACATNCACAACTCANTGGAAGTTATACGAGCGATNGCAGCACGCTGGCAACCTGGAACTGCCAGTAAAATTCTCAAAAATGCGGTTGGTTTGTCGACTGATCCGAGTTCCATGGGTGATCCCGATATCACTGGTTACAACAGCCACCTGTCGAGTAAAATTATTGTTGACGCAACCCGCCAGTGGCCTGAAGAAGGCGGTCCGGAAAGTTTTGCACCAATGAACAAGGATTGTCTATTGGATTCCTTCCCTGATGCGTTAAATGTTGTAGAAAANAAATGGGGTCACATGATTACCGCACAGCGAAAAAAATACAACAACTGATGGGTTATAATTGGGTTGTGAAGAAAATAAAACTATCGCTTACCCTTCTGTTTGAGACAGTACAGAGGTAGACCAATATGATTGACACCTCCATTTACCTAAATGTATTTTTAACAATAAGCGGCTTGTTTCTAGGGTTAAATTTGCTTGGCATATGTTATTCAAAACTGATATTGGTTAACGGCATTAATCAACTTTCCTATATTCCCAAGTACAAACATAGGCCCAGTTCATTCGGAAAACACTTGCCCCTCATTTTGATGAATTTAACAATCATGTGTATCGTTTTCCCAGCGGGGCTCTACTTGATGAGTGACTGGATCATGGTCGGTTATCAAAATCTCTGGATTCTCCTTTTGCAATTGGTCGCGGTTCTACTCATTGATGATTTTTATTTCTATTGCTTTCACAGACTCCTGCACAAAAGTGATTTTCTGTTTAAAAAAATCCATAACATACACCATCGAGCTAGGAACCCTTTTCCCTCAGATTACCTTTACGAACACCCACTTGAGTGGTTGATTGGACTGTTGGGCCCATTCATCGCTTTTTTGATTTTGGGTGGGGTTTCATTTCCCACCATTGTCCTGTTTCTGATCATTAAAGTATTGCACGAACTGGATATCCACTCGGGGATAAAGTCTTCGCTGTACAGGCATCTGCCGTTTGCAGGGATTAATGAATATCATGCCTTACATCATAAATATCAAGACGTTCATTTTGCTTCCGTTTTCTCTCTCTGGGATTGGGTGTTCCGGACTAATTATTTGTCTAAAACAGCAAAAAAGTAAATCTACTATACCTAAGTCAATTTGTATTTTAGCTCACAATCGGCTCTACTGTAGGTAGGTCGGTTATTGCTGCATACACTATATATATACAGAATAAACCTTTGCAAACCAGAGTGATCACCAGAATAACTGACTCAAAGTTTTTTGCTCGATGATTGATGTATCAAGATGATTCAGAGTAATTGCACCGTGACCTGTCCGGCTTGCGAGGGTCAGAGCTCGCATGTGATGGCGACGGATTCTTGTTTGTTTTTCCTGGATTGTCCACACTGCAAGTTGATGATAACCCCCAAAAAAGGAGATTGTTGTGTGTTTTGCTCTTATGG
>JGI24818J35693_1000171_pt1 | contig 10803 bp, 4 predicted proteins | sample METZYME_3_550m_FD_35693 | JGI IMG/M metagenome (IMG submission 35693) | reverse complement strand
TCAATACGCTCTCTGATGCGTTAATAGAAGACACGGGTTCTATGTATGTGGGGAATGATCCTTCTTGATGCGTTAATAGAAGACACGGGTTCTATGTATGTGGGGAATGATCCTTCTTCAACAACGGATGGTGCGGATTATAACCTGGTAGTTGGTACAACTGCCCTAGATGCAATTACAACAGGTGATTGGAACGTAGCCATGGGCTACGATGCTCTAACTGAGAATAATACTGGATATGGAAATGTTGGAATTGGATATAACAGTCTTTCCAAAACTACGTCTGGGAACCGAAATATAGCAGTTGGAACAAATGCTTTGCAGAAAAACACAACCGGATTAACCAATGTCGCAGTTGGGAGTAGTGCACTACAAAATAATACCAGTGCAAATTCAAATACCGCATTTGGTCATGCCAGTTCCATTTCATTGACATCAGGTGCAAACAATGTCTCCATGGGCTATAATTCAGCTTTTACTGTTACAACAGGAAATAATAATGTGATCATCGGAGCGGCATCAAATCCGAGTACAGATGGTGGCTCCACCAATCAGATCGTCATTGGGCAGGGCACAACGGGTAAGGGAGACAACATGGTTACCATAGGTAATGGTGATATCACGAACTGGATCGCAAGTGATAATAATGAAGTGGATCTTGGTAGTAGTTCTGTGCAGTTCAAGGATCTTTATGTGGATGGAGTGGCCTATGCAGATGCTATTGGGTTTGGTGATGTAGCCATGACCCTGCCCACAGCAGACGGTTCCGCGAACCAGATGTTAAAGACTGACGGCAGCGGTACAATTTCATGGGCATCAGCATCATCTCTGACCAGTATCAATACGCTCTCTGATGCGTTAATAGAAGACACGGGTTCCATGTATGTTGGGAATGATCCATCGTCAACAACGGATGCTGCAAACTACAATCTGGCAGTTGGTATAGATGCCCTAGATGCGATCACAACTGGCGATTATAATACGGCCGTTGGATATAATGTTTTAACTGACAACACGACTGGTGAACAGAATACTGCTTTAGGGTACAGGGCTTTAAAATCCACCACTAATGGATCTTACAATACCGCGTCCGGTTATGAGGCTTTATACATTAATACAAATCACGGAAACTCTGCTTTTGGATGGCGAAGTTTAAGAGCTAACACATCTGGCACTTATAATACTGCTTCTGGTTTTCAGAGTTTAGTGTCCAATACCGAAGGTGATTACAATACTGCAATGGGCTATAGAGCTCTTTACACTAACACATTAGCAGATAATAATACTTCAATAGGTGCTGGATCCCTTCAAGATGCCAACAGGACAGCAGACACAGATGGTTATAATACTGCGTTAGGTTATCAAGCAGGAAACACAGGCACAAATGATATAACAACAGGAAACAAGAATACCCTATTGGGTTCCAGCACAGCTGCTTCAGAAGCGGCAGGGACCAACCAGACAGTGGTAGGCTACGGCGCATCGGGCCAGGCGGATAATTCCGTTACCTTAGGCAATGCGGACGTGACTGCGATATACATGTCTCAGGACAAGGGTGCCACGGTCTATGCTGCAGCTCTTGGATTTGGATCCACTGCCATGACACTGCCCACAGACGATGGTTCCGCGAATCAGATAATGAAGACGGACGGCAGCGGTACACTTTCATGGACATCAGCATCATCTCTGACCAGTATCAACACGCTCTCTGATGCGTTAATAGAAGACACGGGTTCCATGTATGTGGGGAATGATCCATCGTCCACAACGGATGAAGCAAACTATAATCTGGCAGTTGGAGTTACTGCCTTGGATGCAGTTACAACTGGTGATTATAATACTGCAGTGGGCTATTCTTCTTTAACTGACAATACCACAGGAGGTACTAATACTGCATTTGGTAACAAAACATTATTTAAAAATACCACTGGAGATAGAAATACTGCGATTGGGCACCAAAGTCTGTCTCAAAATGAAGAAGGAAGCCATAATACTGCTGTTGGCTATAACGTTTTAACAAATACAACAAGTAATAGCAACACCGGTGTTGGTACTACAGCTTTAACAGATAATACGACAGGTGCATATAATGTAGCTCTTGGTATGAATGTATTAAGGAGTCACACAACATCACATTACAATACTTCTATTGGTAATAATTCTCTTCAAGATGCCAATAGAACATCGGATACGGACGGCTATAACGTGGCAGTGGGATATAATGCGGGAAACACAGGCACGAATGATATTACCACTGGTAACAAGAACACCCTCTTAGGTTCCAGCACGGCAGCTTCAGCTGCGGCGGGAACAAACCAGTCCGTGATCGGTTACGGCGCATCGGGCCAGGCGAACAATTCCGTCACCCTGGGCAATGCGGACGTGACTGCGATATACATGTCTCAGGATAAAGGCGCCACGGTCTATGCCGCAGCTCTTGGATTTGGATCCACCGCCATGACCCTGCCCACAGACGATGGTTCCGCGAATCAGATAATGAAGACGGACGGCAGCGGTACACTTTCTTGGACATCAGCATCATCTCTGACCAGTATCAATACGCTCTCTGATGCGTTAATAGAAGACACGGGTTCCATGTATGTGGGCAACGATCCATCGTCAACAACGGATGACGCAGATTATAACCTGGCAGTTGGTACAACTGCCCTAGATGCCATTACTACTGGAGATCAAAATACCGTTCTGGGATATGATGCCATGACTGCTAACACAACAGGGAGTTATAATACTGCACTTGGGTATAAGAGTTTAGAAAGTAATGAAAGTGGACATCGTAATATTGCGATAGGAATGCAAAGTTTACATGCTAATAGCAGTGGAAATTATAATACTGCAGTTGGAATGTATAGTTTATATGCTAGCGCCACAGCAGCCTATAACACGGCTATGGGTTTTAATGCTCTTAAGCTTGTAAATAGGACAGCAGATACAGATGGCTATAATACAGCATTGGGCTATAATGCAGGCACTACAGGGACGAATGATATTACCACTGGAAATAAGAACACCCTTTTGGGTGCCAGCACAGCTGCTTCAGCAGCCGCAGGCACGAACCAGACCGTGATTGGCTACGGCGCATCGGGACAGGCCAACAATTCCGTTACCCTGGGCAACGCAGACGTGACCGCGGTCTACATGGCTCAGGATCAGGGTGCTACCGTTTATGCGGCAGGTGTGGATATAACAGGATCAAGCGGATTGATACTTGAGAACGATGAGACGATCACAAATTCTACAGATGGGACGATCGTGATTGATGGAAAGGCAGACTTCAATGATAACGCCATCACGGGCTACGGAGCCGATCTGCAGACAGAATCGGGCACGACGAAAACATTAGCAGCAGCAGACAACGGTACCATTATTGTCTGTTCCAGCAGCAGTGCAGTCACAATTACTGTGCCAGCAAGTTTGCCCACAGGTTTCAATTGTATGATTATCCAGAGCGGTAGTGGTCAGGTCTCGCTTAGTGCTTCCAGCACTACGCTGAACAATCGCAATGGCAGCGCGACCGCAGGGCAGTATGCGATCCTGACACTGGTACACTTGGGCAGTAATGTGTTTGTAGTCTCAGGAGATACAACATCTTAAATGTTTGGAAAACTACTAATAGTCAGTTTGGTTGTTTTTGTGAGTAAAATAGCACCTGTTTATGCGCAGTATGCGCTACCAACTTTTCAAGCTGTTCATAAACGTTCTGCTACAGTACATCCAGGTTATGCTGTTACGGGTCTGACCTTTGATAATCATGAAAAATTTGGAACAGGTGATGATTGTATTTCAATACCTTGGAGCACCAGCCTAAAAGAGTTTACGGTAGATGATTCCACTTCCTTCACAGTCTCTATGCGCGCAAAACTTCCTACAGGATCACACTATTATCGGCGTAATGATTATTATACCAGCCCTTCTCACACAATGAGAGGTGGATATTACTATGATGGAGGTAATCGGTTGCTCTCAGGGCTGTATAATTCAAGCGGTTCAGTTAGCAGTGATTTGGAGTATGGTAATACAAGAACTACCGGAATTGCTAATCATACAACAACATGGTCTGGGAAACATTCAGAAAATATTCAATCTATCTATTATGACAGTAATCATTGGTATTGGATAGGATACAGGGGTACAGCAGATCCTTCTACAGGTGTATATACATCATCTGACGATGGCGTAAAACTATGGATGAAAAAAAATGGGAATTCTAATGCGTATAATCCCAACAAAAGTATGAGTGATGTTTTGGTTGAAAGTTCATCGGGTGGTGAATATGATTTTATTAGGGTCACTTATAGTTCGCTATCCGATATGACTTCTGGTAATTCTGGTACAATTGTATCCACTGGATTAGGGGGTACGGGTGTAGGTACTGGATCAATCAACTATGTGTTGGATTTGGATGGCACCAATGACCATGTCTCAATACCTAATAGCATTAATATGGGAACATCAGATTTTACTCTATCTATCTGGCTAAAAACTGATGATGTTAGCAGCAGACAGCATGTATTTCAACAAACAGGGTCCAATGATAATCGTGTGATAGCGATCAACTCAGGAGGATCGCTAACATCTAGATTAGGCGGAAATGGATCGGATCAATTATCGGGAGTAACTCTGTCAACAGATACTTGGTACCACATAGTTTTGGTACATGATAATTCTGCGAATACACTGAAATGGTATGTTAATGGAACAGAACAAAACACAAATACTTCTGTAAACGTACCATCAAATACAGGGACATTTTATTTAGGGACAAATTCTGATGCAGATGATAAATTCTTCAATGGGCAAATAGATGAAGTACGCATTTGGGATGATGTGCGAACCGCTGCAGAGATAGCAGATAATAAAGATGATGAGTTGGTGGGAAACGAGAGTGGACTGGTTGCATATTATAAGATGAGCGATGGAACTGGTACGACTCTCACAGATAATAGCTCGAACTCGAATAATGGTACACTAACAAATATGGTAACCAGTGGTGCATCAACTGACTGGGTTATAACAAATGCACCTATTGCATATGATAACGTGTATACAGATTATGGACCAGACGGTTCTTATTCTACTAATTGTATGCATTTCTATTTGAATGGATCCCTTAACAAGACTCATGGATTTACAGATAATATTAGTGGCAGCACTAGTGGCACAGGCTATCTTGGGCAAAATATATTTGATTTTGGAGGGGGAAGCAAGGGCCCCTATACGAGGCTCCTAAAGGTAACAGAATGGGTTCTATTGAGCTATTGTAATCCAAGTGAAGTTAATTCACTTCATTCTTCCCAGGGAAGCAGTGACCTTAGGCCATGGGCTGCAGGCCAGGGTAAGTCTCTAGCAATCTATTATTCACTTACCGATGCAATTACTGATGGTGATACCGTTGAAGATTTATCTGGAAATGGTCGAAATGGAGACGCTAATGGATTTGGCAATTGAGAGAGTTATCCAATGAAAAGTTTATCACGGATCTAATGAAGTACAAAAATATAGATAGAATGATCAAGTCTTCAATTACTGCGATTCTTATAGGTTTATGTTTCTTAGGTGGTCAAGATTTTAAACTGCATACCTACCAGATCGCGCTGAGCCAACGGCCTATAAATTCTGACTCATTGGTTCTGAAAGGAGCTATAGGCACTAGTTTCTATCAGACAGGAAGCGGGGACACATTGTTATTAAAAGGCGGATTTTGGAATATTGCATCTGAATTATATTTGAGACCTCCGAATATTATACCCATTCTTGCAGATACCATTTTTAATGATGGTATGCCTGTAATTGCGAGGGCCATTGCTACAGATATAAATGGTGTTGCCAGTACGGACCTGTATATTCAATTAGGCGGCAGCGCTGATGCGATCAAAATCCCTATGGAAGCACTGAATGATACCATATTTGAAGTTTCTGTCCCTGACAGCCTGGTTACCATATTCAATTTACGTGCCCATGTAGAAAGTGTAGATAATATGGACAACACAGCAGAAAGCGATTATGAAACACCAGCGGTTGAATTTGCAGCAGATGAGCTGAGCATGGAAGAAACCTACAGCCATTATCCTGAAGGTATTATATCGGACAAGTGGCGCATGATGGCCTGGCCGGGAGCGTTGGCTGATAACCATATCAGCCCATCAGACCTGGATTCCGGTCATGTGTTTTATGATTGGAATCCCAATACAAATGAATGGATCAAACCGGATGCTATCGAAACTGGAAGGGCCTACTGGTTCAAGCATCATTATTTAGAAGCAGTCGTATTCAGCAATAAAAAGACGACAGGCCTGGCCGTTCCCCTTGTTGATTATACGATACAACTTCGCAGTGGATGGAACATGATTGGCAGTCCCTTTTCTTTTCCTGTTGTTGCTGAATATGATCCGGAAACTATTTCAGGATTATACCTTTACGGCGAAGAAGATCGGGATGGATGGGAAGGCCCATCACAGGTACTGGATCCCTGGGCTGGTTATGCCATATTTAACGATTCTCAAACTATTAAAAGTATAATGCTGAAGCCATTTACTGATTCCCTTGAAACGGCTAGAATGGCATTCACAGGCTGGGAATTACAATTGGATATAGATGGAGAAAAATATTTTGACCATACGGGTCGGATCGGTAGACGAGAAGATGCAACTGAAAATAAAGATGGATTTGATACACCGAGTCTACCGTTACTCAGCAATTATCTTAGCCTGNCCATGGATATTGGAAATANGGGACTCTTTGGGCACAGTACTGATTTTCGATCTCTGGATGAATCTAATGGNGTCTGGAACCTGCGCATCTATGGTAAGGGTGAGCCTGGACCGGTTATAGTTACGGGCTCTATTATAAATCAAGTACCGGAAGGCCTTTATATATCAGTTGTAGATATTCCTAGACGAGCCGTACTGGACCATTTTTTAGAGACAGGTCTTACCATTGAAGAAAAAATTACCAATGCCTACGATCTGAAGCTGGTAGCTGGAGATGAAAATTTTGTATTAGAGACAGTTGAAAAAATACTTTCTGATATCCCGGAAGAGTATTCTTTAAGCCAGAACTATCCCAACCCTTTTAACCCGCTGACCCAACTGGATTTTGCCATCCCCAAAAGGTCAAAGGTAGAGATCACCGTATATAATATGCTGGGCCAGGAAGTTATCACCCTGGTTAATAAAGAACTTAATTATGGGTACCATTCTATAACTTGGCGAGGCATGGATCGTTTTGGAAAACCCGCCGCAACAGGTGTGTACCTGGCAAAACTGCAGGCACCAGGATTTATAAGAACCAGAAAAATGATTTTGTTAAAGTAACAACTTGCAACACATATCCATTTTAAGAATAAAGAGTATCACATTATTCGCAGCGCTAAGTATCACCCTTTACGGTAACCAATTTGCCCTGCCTTCATTTCAGGCAGTACACAACCCTCAATCCCAGTGTACTGATTGTGCTCTTTATTTTGATGGACCTGGATCCAGTGATCATGTCAGTATTGATGCAGGACAAAATGGAGGATCTCACACGTTTGAAGTCTGGGTAAAAAGGATAGATTCTGGACATAACAATGCCCTCTTATTACAAAGCGATAACTATGGTATTAAAATCGAGCAGTTTAATCAGAATAATAAGGTGGGTTTTACGAGATACGGGTCTTATGATCATCAATTTAACCATTCCGCGACCATTGCTGAATGGGAACATATCGCAATAGTCAACAATGGTAGCAAAACATATCTCTATGTCAATGGTACAGTAACAGATAGTACTAACAGAACTAATTGGAAATTACCCATGAACTCGATTGGAGTCGGTGGAAATGCCACCTTATATGGTACCATAGATGAAATGAGGATTTGGAATGATGCCAGGACAGCTGCGGAGATAGCTGATAACATGGAACTGGAGCTAAATGGTGATGAGGATGACCTGATCGCATATTATAAAATGAGTAACGGTTCTGGTACCACGCTTACGGATAATAGTACCAACAGTTACACGGGAACACTTACGAATATGAATAACAGTGCCTGGGTAACATCTTATGCACCCTTAGCTGCATTGAACTCAGGCTATAGAACAGATGTGGAGGCATTGTGGCAAAACATTGGTACCAGTTCTTCCAGTTCATCCAATGGATTGACCATGGCTGTTGCATCTGCCCTTACAGAAACGAACTATGCACTGTATGGTAATAACAACACAACTGGAACATCAACATCTGATCTTCCAAGTGGGGTCGGAGTACGATCAGGGCGTATCTGGCAGGTCGATGAAAGGGGAACGGTCGCTCCAGCTGTGAAGTTTGATGTGGACGAATCCACCATACTATCCACCTTTGCACATGGTGCTACTGCAAATAAACTTCTTTATCGTTCTGGAACGAGCGGAAACTTTGCCATTTCCGCCCAGGGAAGTGAAACAAATCGCGCTAACAAAACGGTAACCTTTAACTCGGTGGGTTTGGATTCCGGTTATTTTTATACTTTGGGCCTAGCATCATCGCTTCTTTCTGATGGGACCCATGGCAGCACCGGCTGGACCAAAGGATCTGATTTTGATGGCGTAGTAGACAGAGCCTATCAGAACGCTGAAGACAGTGCGACAGAAAATCCTCTTCACAGATCTTCCAACGGCGACGGGAAGGCCTGGACGGTTTCTGCTTTATTTAATTACAATGACGCGCTTGGACGCACGGTCTGGCAGCAGGGAGAATATGAAGATTATGATATTACATTGAACGTAACTAACTCAGGTGGTCTCACGTTTACCTATGGGGAAGAGGGGAGCAACAGGCTTACGTTTTCCAACAGCGGCATTGGTCCTTATACCTGGTACAGCATTACGGTTACTTTTGACGGAGGTACTACGGGCTACAGCAACTATGGTCTATCCTTTGATGGTGGTGACGACAGAGTGTCTCTGCCAAACAGCGTTAACATGGGCACATCTGATTTTACAATCTCTCTAAGGTTAAAAACGGATGATCTTGATATACGACAGCATGTTTTACAGCAAACAGGTTCTAATAATAATCGGGTTATGGCAATTACTACAGATGGTTCCCTCACATCCAGGCTAGGGGGAACCGAATCCGACTCCGGTGTAAACCTGTCTGCAGACACCTGGTACCATATTGTACTGGTCCATGATAATGATGCTAATACGCTTAAATGGTATGTAGATGGCACAGAGAAGAACACAAATACATCTGTCGAAATTCCTTCAAACAGCAGTTCTTATTATTTAGGGATTAATGCGAATGCTAATGGTCAAATGTTTGATGGTCAGATGGATGAATTACGAATCTGGAACGCTGCCCTGACATCGATTCCTGGACACTCTGGAACAGACTCTATTCTTGTGGGTAATGAGAGTAGCTTGGTCGCCTATTACCGCTTTGATAAATATGATGGCACAACGATTGAAGATCTCACCAGTAATAATTATCACGGTACAACTCAACAGATGTCTGGTGATCATCGTACGGCTTCCGGAGTTACCCTGGCACCACTGGATAGTTTGGATGATTATTATGGCAGGTTCAATTTTTACACTACGGACATGTCTACGGGGGCAGTGTCATCCCTTTCCATGACCACAACCAATACCAATTACGGGTATACCGATGCCGTAGGCGGAACGTTTACAGTGGCTGCTCGAGGGGGAAACAGTTTTGTTCTTAATAGTCAGTTTGCCTATGTAGGAGTTACAAACTCTGCCCTCTCATCATCCGTGATTCAGGGTAACGGCAGCTATGTGACCGGTTTTGCTTTAGATCCGGTTGGATGGGCCAATGCAAACTTTTCCCTTCCGGACGCCACTGCTTCCAATACGACCAAGATCTGGCTGTTCGGTGATGGAGAAAATGATACCGAGCAATACGTATATAATTATATTAATCCGTCAGACACGGACAGCAGGCTTAATAAGTTGGGAAATCAGTTGGAGATTAGTGTGTATATTGCCAATTGATAATGATTAAACGTACATTTAATAGAATTAAATATGACTAAACGAATTTTATTTTTATTGGCTATTGGTTCAATATTTTGGAGCTGCGGAGAAGAATCTGAGCCTGAAGATTGTGCAGGTGTCACTGACGTTGATGCGGTCATCAATGGAATTCCTATCAAATGGATACGAACCTATGATGGCGATGAGAGTTGGTGCGTGCAAAAAACNTCCGATGATGGCTTCATCATTTCTGGCGCGTCCAATTACAGTGGTCTTTTGATCAAGACCGATTGCGATGGTGAGAAGGAGTGGCATCAGATCTACGAGAATTCAACTTCTTTATATGGGGTACGCCAGACATCGGATGGTGGCTTTATTGCAACAGGGTACTATGAGTGTGATACNTTNCCAGGATGTTATCCAGATATCTATCTTTTAAAAACAGATGGTTCTGGAACCATTGAGTGGGAAATATCAGATGGGACTAGTGAGAATAACGATTGGTCACGGGACATCATCGAGACGCAAGACGGAAATTTTGTGATCGCGGGTACCTGGAATGATGATGGTTGGAATTCTAAGGCAATGCTTCGAAAATATAGTAGCAGTGGAGAGCTTATGTGGGGGCAGATCTACAGTAGCTCTACAGCCAATGAAGGTAACTCTCTAATAGAAACTTCAGATGGCAATCTTGTCCTTGTTGGTTATTCCGGTGAGCAACACGGTGCTTACAAATATTTTATGGTGAAAGCAGATTCGGACGGTGGACAGATATGGAAAAAGAAGACCCAGACGGTGGGGGATGCTTTGCTCTACGCTGTCTGCGAG
>JGI24818J35693_1000169_pt1 | contig 10897 bp, 9 predicted proteins | sample METZYME_3_550m_FD_35693 | JGI IMG/M metagenome (IMG submission 35693) | reverse complement strand
TTGTGATCCAAATTGCGAGAAATCATCCCAGCAAGATTGTTTAATCCTTGGACCTCGGAAAAACTGTGATTACCATAGCCGAATTCAATTTCACCTAAAGGCCCCAACAAACCGGTATATCGCAAACCGAAAAGGTTATTGGTCGAATTGATCGCAGTATTATCCCTGTTGTTATCGTAAGCTTGTTTATCATGAGCTAGGTTAAGGTCAAAATCTCCAGATACCCAACCTCGATTGATCTGTTGATTCACATCTACTGAAGTATGATTCAAAGCCGAAACTAACCCTCCGGACTCTATGTCAAATTCATCAAACTGGCGCCGGTAGGTACCCCGCTTTTGATTAATGGAAGTGAAAAATTCGCCCACACGCACCTGTCCATTGGCGTTCCAAAATCCGGATTTATAACTACCAAACTGTTGGGAAAATTTGAACCACTTATTCTTTGTGTTTCTTGGGACGATATTCACTACGCCAGAAAAAGCATCAGGACCATACAAAACTGAATGCCCCCCCTTTACTACTTCGATCTGTTCAATATTTTGCATATCAATTAAAGAAAGATCAAACACGTTATCAAAGGCACGGTTGAGACGAATCCCATTATATAGAATTAATACATCATCGGCATTACCGGCACGGATAGATATGGTCTTTCGACCACTAAGGGATTCCTCCACTTGGATACTCTGGTCCGTTCCTAGGAGGTCTCCTGCATCTGTATAACCTCTTAATTCAAATTCCTCTGACTGGATGATCGAAACTGTTTGAGGAAGATCTTTCTCAATGGTAGGTTTCCGTTTATTCCCAGCTGTTTCAATGGTCTCAAATTGGAGCACTCTGGGCATCATTCTCACATGGGGTGATTTTGATAGACTATCTACCCTGATAAATATTTCTTCATAACCAATATGCTGGAACTTGACCACCTGATCATTATTAAAATCAGTTATGCCTAATACATAATTTCCAAGTTCATCACTGGAAGCACCATATTCAGAGTTCTGAATAGTAATATTCACACCACTTAAAGACGCATCAGTAATACGGTCCTTAATCGAACCGGATATATCCTGCGCCATTAAAATTGAAGAATACAGTATAATATAAATGAAATAATAATTTTTCATTATCCTCGCTTACTTTCAGCCATTATGCCATCTTTTATTTCCATAAAATACGATAGTGCCGCTTCATAATTATTGTCAATTTTTTCATCTAATATTGCTTCTTCAATTGCATTCTTAATTTGACCAACGACGCGACCCTCAGAAATCCCGCATACACGCATGATTTCATCTCCGCGAACCGGAGACTGGAAAGCTTGGAGAGAATCCCGTTCGGTCACATCCTGCATTTTTACTTCTACTCGCTCGAAATTCCCCATATACTTCTTTATTCGCTGCGGGTTCTTAGTGGTGATATCGGCCCGACATAAGGTAAGCAGATCATCGAGATCATCACCAGCAGCCACCATCACACGCCGTACAGCAGAATCTGTAATTTCATTTTTTGCTAGAGCTATGGGACGTAGATGAAGTAAGGTCAATTTCTTAAGATAATCCTTCAAATCATTGGATAACTTCATTCGCTTGGCCACTTGATTCAGCATTTTTTCCCCTACAGCATCATGTCCGTGAAAGGTGTATCCTTTTTGAGAATCAATCTGTCTGGTTTTTGGTTTGGCAATATCGTGCACCAGGGCTGCAAATCTCAGCTCCATTTTATTGGACAAATTTGCAGCATTATCCACTACCTGCATGGTATGATAGAAAATATCCTTATGGTGCCATTCACCGGTTTGATATACCGTACATGGTATGGATTTCAGGAAAAATGTGTTTCATTAGCCCTACCTTTTGAAGGATAATCAAACCTACTGATGGTTTCGCTGTGGATAATATTTTGGTAAATTCACTCGTAATACGTTCCTGGGAGACAATTTGAATCCTTTCTGCTTGGCGCTGCATGGATTCATAACATTTTTCTTCGATTTGAAAATCAAGACTGGCCGCAAAATGGGCCGCTCGTATCATTCGCAATGGATCTTCTGAGAATGTTTCATCCGGATCCAAAGGAGTAACCAATCGCTTAGCCACTAGGTCCTGGACACCATTATGGGGATCATGGAGTTCACCGAATTCTTTTGGTATTAAACTCATTGCCATCGCATTTACGGTAAAATCNCGACGAACTAAATCCCCAGGTAAATCCGTATATATCACCTTTTTTGGTTTTCGTGAATCAGATTTATAGGTTTCTTCCCTAGCGGCAGCCACCTCGATTGGTATGGGTTGGCTGGGAATATGGGCGGTGGAAAATTTTGGGAATGAAACCACTTTTTTAATACCCATTTCTTTACCCAATAGTTTGGCGAATTTGATCCCATCTCCTACAACCATAATATCAATTTCCTTTAGTTTTCGATCCAGAAATAGATCACGTACCACACCTCCTACTACATAGGCTTCTTTTTTATTGGCTTCAGCTATTTCACCGATTTTTTTGAGGGTGTAACGCGGTTCAGGTTGTGTGTCGAGTAAATGCTGGATATTTGCCATCCTAGAAATTAACATAAATAATGTAGAGAGTTAATACAGTTACACCTTTATAGATTGATATTCAACCGCACAAGTTTACCGTGCCTATCCCCGAGGTATCCTGTTCTTTTTTTGATGGGGGATATCCCTTACTTTCCAACCATGAGAATAATCCTCACTTTGGTCTTGTCCTTGGCCCTTTCTTATGCGCAATTCGGGAAAGTGGATGTTTCCGTGGATGATAGACTTCTGCATGACAGTGAACGTCAGGAAATTTCTTCTCTAAAGGATGAAATAGCTCGCTTTTTTTCCGGAAGAATCTGGCATGGAGATTTTCAAGGACTCAAAATTCCTCTCCATATTTCTATTGCCTTCCAAGGTGTGGCCCAAAGAGGCGGACTGAAAACATTCCATGCCCAGGTTCTCATTTTTGATGGAATGGACATTCGTTATTTTGATAAAGCTGTCCAGTTTTATTACAGCACCGGAGGCGCCATCCATTTCGATCCGGTGATATTTGATCCACTGGGAAGTTTTTTGGCTTTTTACGCTTATGCTCTTTTGGCAGGATATATGGATACGTATAATTATTACGGCGGAAACCATGCGTACGATCAGGCTCGAGAAATCGGCTTGAGAGGGATGGCTTCTGATTTTCCAAAGGGATGGGGATCTCGGGTACAACTTCTGAAAGAGGTAACAGGAAATAAAGGCCTCCGGGAAGCGCGCTTTGCTTATTATTTAGCGATGGATCTCTTTGATCAAGGAAAACCAGAAGATGCTTTAAAGGAATTCGAACTCATGTTAAAAGGACTTGAAATTGTATTCCGCCAATTTCCAACAGGGCGGACTCTCTACTTTTTGAATGCCCATCATGATAAACTGGCACATCGACTCAATCTATTAGGACAATCAGATATGCTCTATCGCTTATCCGAGATGGACCCATCTCATAAGGACACTTACCTTAAAGGATTAAAAAAGAAATAGTTATGTCAACTCAAACTAAAAAAGAACAAATCATATTCTATTCCATCCAAGGTGAAAGTTTAAAAAAACTCCATATATATGAAGGTGGAGTATCAGCAGGTTTTCCATCACCGGCAGATGATTATCTTGATGTAGATCTAAATCTTCATAAATATCTAGTAAAACATCCCGCAGCAACTTTTTTTATTATTGCAAAAGGCCATTCGATGGAAAAGGCTGGCATTAGCGATAATGATCTACTTGTGATTGATAAATCATTAGAACCAAAAAATAATGATATTGTGGTTGCAGCTGTAAATGGTGAGTTTACGGTTAAACGCTATCTTGTAAATAATGGACAAATCTGCCTTAGAGCAGAAGGGGATCTTGGTGATTACCCCGATATTAAAATTACAAAGTCTACAGAATTTGAGGTATGGGGTGTTGTGACACATACTATTCATAATCATCGATGATTGCACTAGCCGACTGCAATAATTTTTATGCCTCTTGCGAAAGAGTATTTAACCCAGGGTTAAAAAATAAACCCGTTGTTGTTCTTTCAAATAATGATGGGTGTGTTATTGCTCGAAGTAATGAAGCGAAAGCTCTTGGAATCAAAATGGGTGAACCTGTATTTAAAGCGAAAATATTATCGAAAAAAATAATGTATATGTCTTTTCTACAAATTTTGCTTTATATGGTGATATGTCAAGTCGAGTTATGTCCCTACTTAATCATATGTCTCCAGAAATTGAAATATATAGCATTGATGAGGCCTTCATGAATTTTGATGGTATTAAAGACCATCTGAAACTTGCCTCTAAAATGAGACGAACTATCAAAAAGCATACCGGAATCCCTATTTCAATTGGAATTGCGAAAACAAAAACGCTTGCAAAAATTGCTAACCACGTTGCAAAAAGATATACTAAGGAAGGAGTATATGTACTAACGGGGTCTGATAAAATTTTAGAATACCTGCCTGTTTCAAAAATATGGGGGATTGGTTCTCGGTATTCAAGGATGTTAAACAGCGAAGGGATCAAGACAGCTTATGATTTTACTCAGCTTAATGAAGAGTGGGTCTTAAAAAAAATGACTATTATGGGGTTAAGACTACAAAATGAACTCAAAGAAAAATCATGCTTTTCAATCGATACTTACCCTCCACGTAAGAAAAATATATGCACCTCACGATCATTTGGAGTCCAAGTTAGAGAGCTTCGACTAATTCAAGAAGCAATCACAACTCATGCAGTAAGATGTGCAGAAAAACTTCGATCAGAAAAAGGTTGTGCCAAATATGTAAGTGTCATCCTTAAAACTAATCCATTTGATACAATAGGTGAATACTATAATGGATATAAATCTCTTAGCTTAAATATCCCTACCAATGATACTGTTGAAATTATCCGTACTGCTAATACTCTTCTAAAATCTATGTATAGAAAAGGACTTACATATAAAAAGGCAGGTGTTATTGTTGGAGATATAATTCCACAAGATGAAGTTCAACTTCATCTATTTGATATTGATACAAATTACATCAAAAAAAAGAATCTATATGGCACTGTAGATAAAATTAATCAAAAGATGGGAAGAGATAAAGTTCAAATTTTGGGACAAGGTATTGCAAAAAGATGGGTTTTAAAAAGAGAAAGACTTTCTCCCTCTTATACAACACGATGGGATGAACTCCTCAAAGTTCATTGTTGAATTAAAAACCGTTAATTATTCCCTAACAATATCCGCTGATATTTTTTTTCGGCGGATATAATAATCAAAAACTACACTACCCCAGTATAACCATGATAACACCTGTTTATCATTTACTTTACGAATTCTCTTTATAATCCGACGACGTTTCCATATAACATGAGGATGAGTCACAACCCAAAATAATGATTGTATAATTCCCACAAAGTGATTCATGTCTAAACAGAATAAAGAGTATACCAAAGCAACCAACTCTAGAGCTAAGCGGATTGGAGTTATATATAATGTAAGTGGCAAACTATAGTTACATAGAACCATTAGAAGTGAATTTCGATGGTTGAGGTATTGTTTTTGCCGGGAGAACATTGGGAGCGTTACAGCATTTTTATGATAAACAATCGCATCGGGAACAGCCCATGTTTCTTTGCCCATAAGTCTAAACTTCCAACAAAGATCAATTTCTTCTTGATGCGCAAAAAACGTCTCATCAAAACGATTTGCTGATTCAAAATCAGACTTTCGTACCATGAGAGCCGTCCCACTAGCCCAAAAAATTGGACGTATCGTATCATACTGACCTTTATCTTTTTCTTGCTCTAAGAAAACTCGACCTCTAGCAAATGGATATCCAAGTATATCTAACCAGCCACCAGCCCCGCCAGCATAATCAAATTTTGTCCGTTCAAAAAAGTTCAGGATCTTAGGCTGAACTGCCGCCACATTGGAATTCAGATTCATAAAGTCAACCAAACTATCCAGCCAATGATGGTCTTGGATCGTATCATTATTTAGGAAAACAAGATATTCACCTTCGGCTGTTTTGGCGCCGCGATTGCATCCGCCGGCATAACCGTAATTTTGATCATTTTCGATCAATTTTACTTGGGGAAAATTGAGGCTGACCCAATCAGGACTGCCATCGGTAGAAGCATTGTCCACCACAATGATTTCCATATTTGGATATTTCGTTTCAGAAAGGGATTCGAGACATTCAGAAAGGACCTCTACACCGTTCCAATGGGGAATGACTACCGATACAAGAGGTTGGGCCATCGTAAAAGTTAAATGAAAGGCGCAAAATGGAATATGGAATTAAATCGGTATCTTACCATTTCCCATAAACCATTACCCCTTTCCCATTTCTGTCTTTAGATCTTCCAATAGTTTTTGCGCCACTGGGTCATTGGGATTGTTATCCAGCCAATCTCCAAGAATCGCTTCCGCCTCAGAGTATTGGTCCAACTTTTTGTATGTAAATACAAGGGAAGAAACAATTTGTGTGAAATTTTTCCTCCATTCTTCCATTTTCTTTTGCGTGACACGAAGGTCTCCATTTTCAATTTGTTTAAAATCAGCGTACAATGCTTCAAAAATGGCGAGACCAATTTCAAATGAATCCAATTGAGAAATATAGACCTGCCCAAAATCCACTCTATCGCGGATGGTAAGATCGTTCCTCATCATAAGATTATCAATAATGCGCCTTAACTCATCTTTATTACCCAATTCTCCAAACAGGCGCCCCACCTGGTAATAAAGATCCTTCGAATCAAAACGAATGGTTTTTTCAGGAATATTATCCTGCATTTTGGCCATTACTTCAAGTGCCTTTTCACGATGGAGAGCTGCTTTATCTTTATCACCATTTTCATTATCTATAAAAACCATATAATGGAAGGCAGCTAACTGCATATAAGCACTGCGCAGGTTTTGCAATAGGCGGATGTTGGTGGTAGGAAAATAATAAACATCTTCCCGTCCTAGATTTCTAAACAAATACCCGGGTTTATATTTTTTTGACCAAATCTCATCTTCTTTTTCTAACCAATCTCTAGCCTCAAGGTCCTGGGACCAAATCTCAGATCCTGAGCCTGACATAAGGTTGGTCCACATCCTTGCCTCATTGATTGGATTCCGGGGATCCACCTTATAATCACGCACGCGGTATACGAGGCCTTCCATCTCCAGGAATGGTTCAAGGCCTAAGCGATTGGATGAGGGAACCGTAACAGCAAAATAGATAGGGTATTTCCATTGCGCATCGTTGATGATCTTCAAAATCATCATATCTTTTACCATTAAAGCTGCACCAGCAAAAGTAGGATTTACTTTCCACTCAATATAGCCACTAGGATTTTTTACAGATTTGGGCGCTGGTATTTGCACATTGCGTGCCTGCCATGGCTGAAGGCCTGAGGCAATATCCATGACCTGGGCATCCGACATATTAATAAACCGGTCCATTTCTCGACTTTCCTGATCCACTTGCCCACGGCGAGAATCCCGTAACTGACGGATATACCATTCCGTATTTAAAAGACTGAGATTTGCAATTGTAATATCCTTACGCACTCCTTCCACTTCTTGCAAATACCACAGCGGAAAAGTATCATTATCTCCATTGGTAAATAGGATGGCATTCGGTTCGCAGGATTGTAAAATGTTATAGCTATAATCCCAGGCGAGTCGATTATCCGAGCGATCATGGGTATGGTAATTAGCTTTTAGTAAGACACCTGGCATAACCACAAGTAAAATCACCATAGCACTAATTATAAAACTTTTTGCCGCAGGTTTACCTTTTAAAAAGGCATGCAAGTTATCGCCTAGTGCCGCAACAGCAATACTGATCCACATGGAAAAAGCAAAGAAACTGCCAACATAAGAATAGTCACGTTCTCGTGGTTGTGGGTTATCCTGATTAACATAAAAAATAATCATTAAGCCCATCATCAGAAACAAACTAAACACAGAAAAGGCTTGCTGTTTATCACGCTGGAAATGATAAAACATACCCCACAATCCAAATAAAAATGCTAGAGGTAAACCAAATTGGAACCAATCAACCCCGTCTTCATTGGTATTGGCACCATAAGCAGTCACCCATTGGTCTGTGCTGGGGCCACGGCCGGCAAATTGCCAGAGGAAATACCGCCAATACATTTTCTTAACCTGATAGTCCCAAAAATACTTCCACTGTTTATCCATCCGGTATGATTTGTATTTCCGCTCCTGTCTCGAAGAATAATCGCGCCCATTAGTAGGGCGACCTACCGCTTCATGCTTTGGCGGCAAACCATCATATCGTCTGGGAAGCTGAAACATTTGTCCGTACTGCTCCCGCTCCATATATGCAATGGCACGGGCAACGGTTGATGGATCATTTTCATTAATGGCAGGTTCTTGTCCGGAACGGATAAAGATTGTAGCATAGCTGGAATAACCAATTAAAACTAATACAACGGATGTAAGGGCCAAGGCATACTGGAATTTTTTTGCAATGATCGTAGAAATCATAGATCCAACTATTGCCAGGCTAAAAATAATAACCATGTTTAGACCGATCTTATCCACTAGTTTCGGCATACCGTTAATGATACCCGCGTTAATGACAAGATAGACTACGCCTGTTATTACGGTAGTAATAAGAAATCCTTTATAAGAAAAATCAAATTTTCTGAAATAAATGATAAGAGCAATAAATGGGAGGGCCAAAAGGTTCAGCAAATGAACACCGGTGGCCAGACCAAGCATATAAGCAATAATCAGAATATAGCGTTCATTTCCCTTTTCGTCCGCACGCTCTGCCCAGTGAAGGATGAGCCAAACCACAATTGCCGTAAAGAATGTGGAGAAACCGTACACTTCCGCTTCTACGGCATTGAACCAATGGGAATCAGTAAAAGCAAAGGTCAGTGCACCTACCAATGATCCGCCGAAAACGATGATGGAATCCATCCGGCTTTGAATTTTACCTCGGTAGTTTGAGATTAGTTTTACTGTGGAAAGATACAGGTACATAACCGCCAAAGCACTTACAACAGGAGAAATCAAGTTTACCCTGAAGGCAATATCTGGATTGAATGGAATCATCGAAAATACCCGGCCTATGATCAGGTAGAGTGGACTTCCAGGTGGATGAGGTACACCTAAAATATAGGATGTGGCGATAAATTCCCCCGAATCCCAATAAGGAACCGTATCGGCCATTGTCAAAAGATAGACCAAAAATGAGATCGCCAGGGCAATGCCAGCGCATATACGGTTCAATCGGATATAATCAGTATGGATCAATTAAATTTCTATCTAGGTTTATTTTTTCTTGGGCTTTTTCTTAGTAGCCTTTGGCTTTTTCTTTTTGACTTTCGGCTTTTCTTCCACTGTTTCTTCAGCTTTAGTTGAGGTTTCATCTACCTTGTCATTATCTGAATTCACAGTTTCTTCACTTCCCTTTTTCTGTTCATCAATGAAATTGAGTTTTAATTCACTAAGGCTGTGGATAATATATTGTTCTTCCCATTCGCTCAGATTCCCCTTCATCTTGGTCTGGAGCATATCCAGTAAGTCAATATAATAAGTTGCTTGTTCTAGATTTCGCTCTAATATATCGGTAACAGGATTTTTGACTTTCCCTAACGATATCCAGGCGCTTTGGACAAAAGTATTCACCAAATGGATAAATAATTGATCTTCTTTTTTTAGTTGTTCTTCTGCCATGATTTACCTCTTGAAATGACTTTAATTCAATTTAATTAATAATGTTTCAAAAATAGCCGGGGAAAATACACTATATCGGGGGATAAGTCGAATAATCTAATACCGTCATGAAATATTCGCCCGGTCCAATTTATCCTGATATTCATTCATAAAACGCGTTCGGATCAGTTCATTTTCCGGTTGGTTTAAATTGGGATCAGATTTGACTAATTCAAATGCAGATTGGCGGGCTTTTCTTAAGATGGGTCCATCTGTAATCATATTAGCGATCTTATATTTTAAAAACCCACTTTGGCGTATACCAAAAAATTCGCCTGGCCCCCGTAACTTTAAATCTTCATCGGAGATCACAAACCCATCATTAGTGGATTCCATAATTCGAAGGCGTTTTTTTGAATTTTCTGTAAAATTTCGACGTACGAGAATGCAGTAACTTTTTTTACTCCCCCTCCCCACACGACCTCGCAATTGGTGGAGTTGAGTTAATCCAAAACGATCAGCATATTCAATGAGCATTACCGTAGCATTGGGGATATCAATCCCCACTTCGATCACAGTGGTAGATACGAGAATATGGATCTCATTGCGGGCATATGCATCCATGACTTCGCCTTTATCATCGTTTTTCATGCGCCCATGAATGAGTCCCACTATTAATTCAGGAAAAACATTTTCTGAAAGTTCTCCATGCATTTCCACCGCTGCTGCCAGATCAGACTTTTCCGTTTCTTTCACTAAGGGATAAACTACCATACACTGGCGACCTGCTTTTACTTCTTCTTTCATAAATGTGTAAATTTTTTCCAGCCTGGTTTCCTCAACAACTTGGTGATAATGGGGATTCGATCTTTAGGCATTTCATCAATGATCGATAAATCCATATCGCCATGATAAGTAATGGCCAATGTACGGGGAATGGGCGTGGCCGTCATGGCCAATAAATGAGGATTAAATCCTTTCCTAGTGAGGTCACCACGCTGAAGGACACCAAAACGATGCTGTTCATCTACAATAGCCAGCCCCAACTCCTTGAATGCCACATCTTCTTGAATCAGGGCATGGGTACCGATTATAATATCAATCCGCCCACTTGCCAATCCATCGAGGATGGATTTTCTTTCCTTTGCCGGGGTACCACCAATAAGAATAGCGCACGTCATACGGGCCATTTC
>JGI24818J35693_1000162_pt1 | contig 10922 bp, 9 predicted proteins | sample METZYME_3_550m_FD_35693 | JGI IMG/M metagenome (IMG submission 35693) | reverse complement strand
GGATGATTAATTTTCTGGGGGCTGATAAGGTATTTCACATTCATCATCCGCAATACAGGGATTGCTGCAACATTGCCAGTTTTGGCTAAAAACGTATTGTATCTTTTCAGTTTCGCAGGATGATATCCACCAATCGATTCTAGACCAAAAGCAGCAAAACGGCTTTCACCAAATAACCCACCGACTGGATAAATTCTATAAATACTTTTATCCGCTAATAAGAACTGAATAATTTCATCTATCTGAAAAAATCGATCCACCGCACGTTTTGAAATTAATGGTGATCCACGCCCACTTGCGCGGGAAGGCTGAATGATTTTATGGTTAACTATCCCGATATCTAAGATTGCAGAAACCACAATCATACCTACAATGACATGCTGTGAAACCTTTCGTTTGATCCAAAGCCATATCATTACCATAAAAGCTCCTGATAAGAGAATCATCAGCCATATATCCTCCCGCCAAAGGCTCCAACGAAGGTTATTCAATGCTTGGGCAGCTCGAGGATCTTGCATCATAGGTGGTGAGAAACTTCCTCGGACTGCAGATTCAATTCCCGAACCAAAGAGTACCATACCAACAAAAGCCAATCCTACTGCTGCTGCAAATCCCCAGAACCATTTCGGGATTATTTCTGCTTTTAATGCTACAAGTTCATCCAACCCAAACGCGGCTAAAACAGCCACATTGAACTGGAGTATGATAAGAATCATGTGCGGAACACGGAACTTGTTGAAATATGGAAAAATGTTGAAAAACAAATCGTAAACAAGGCTGAAATGCTTACCAAAGGAAATAAAAAGTGCTAAAATCGAAGTAAAAATGAAAAACCAATGGATTAATTCTCTTTTGTGAATCAATCCGATCATAGCCAAAAGCAGGATAATGATTCCCATATAATTTGGATAATCTGTAAATGGCATATACCCCCAATAAGGCTGTCCACCAAACCCAAATGCAGAAGGAATAAAAAAGGTCATTATTTCTTTTGGGTGAAAGGACCATCCGGTGGCATAATTATAATCTGCGCCACCACCTGCAGATCCTCCTCTGATGGAAAATGGGGTATAATCCATAGCTGGTAAAAATATGATCAATGATATGCCAACCCCAATCAAACAGGCCAAAATAAAATATCCAAATCCTTTTCCAATATTGGCTTTTTCGTCCGAATTGCGAAGTCCAGTGATTAACATTAATAAACTATAAGCACCAATCAACATCCAGGTATAATAGGCGATCTGAGCATGGCCTCTTTGCAATTGAAAACCTAGTAATACTGCCAGCCATCCGGTATCACTGAAATTTGTATTTTGATATAATCTTACGGTAAGCCAGAAAACCCAGGGTATATAGGCGGCAGTCATCATTTGGCTACCGTGTCCGAAGACAACCATGGTAACCATGTATGGAGTTATCATAAAAGCAATTGCACCTAATCCAGCCGCCCAATCTGAACATTTAAAATGTCTTAATAAAAGGAATGCGCCTATCCCCGCAAAGAGAAGATGAAATAGTTGGATGAGCATCCCCGGTAAAAAAAACAGTTTAAATAAATATTCCGGGAAATAAAGCTTTGATATATTTGTAAACGCCTCCGCAGACGGCATTCCACTAAATACCCATGGCTGCCATTGGGGAAGTTCACCCGATTTTTCTGATAGATCATTCAGAGCTATTCCAATAGCCTTTGGGCTCAAACTGTCTGGGGATCCGAATGTTTTTCCGCCAAAAATAACGGGTTCAAATAATACTGAAATAATGACAACCATCAAACCAGATACGATAACTACAGGGTTCTTCCAATCCATTTTCATTTATTATTTTCGTCCTTTTAAAACACTAAGTCCTTTGAAAAAATCTGAATCTTCATCTTCAATTTTTAGCATCCACATGATTAATCCAAAACTGCCAACGGAGAAAATTCCTGCGGATAATAAAGTAATCAACGTATGGAAAGGCATAATGAAATCTTTGATCAATAAAAGTCCGGTGAAAACCATAATTCCTGCAAAAATGGGCTTAATAACTTTTCGATCAAAAAAATTCATTTTCAGGATAATACCCACCTCAATAGTCCGTGCAAATCCTACAACAATCAGAGATGTTAATGTGGCAATAGCTGCACCAATAATACCATAATTCGGTATTAAAAATATATTTAAACCAAAGTTGAGCGCAAAAGCGCCGATGGTGTTCCACAGTACTAATTTTGTATGTCCAGACATACTCAAGGTTGGCCCCGCCGCGCCAAATATAGCTTGAATAAATGTCGCGCCTGTTAAAATGACTAAAATTTTTGCACTAGGCAGATACTCCGGTCCAAACAGTAACATCACTTTCCCCGGGAAAATAATGAAAATAGCCGAAATCGGGATAGCACACATCAATAACCAACGGCTAACCAGTTTATAAGTATCATCCATTTTTTTACGGTCACCTTCTCTATGGAATTGGGCCATCATTGGTGCATAAATACTTATAAATGAAAGCAGTAAGGCCTGAAGTAATCCAGCCGTCCTAGCTGCAGGATGATATAATCCAACGGTGGTTGCATCGGTAAAATAACCTAACATAAGAATATCCATCCAATGCATGAAGGTTTGCAGTATCGTTACAAACATGAGGGGATATGAAAAATTAAATAAAGATGTATCAACTTTAGCTTTTATGATTTGATTATTGGATACACCGGTAACTTTCTTCAATACACCCAACATTACAAAGAAACCGATTATTCCTGTAATCAGCATTGGTGCCATAAGTGCAGATTCAGCTGAAATGAACCAATAACATATCACCATGGTTGTCAACAATAGTGTTGGGTTCAAAAACTGGGTTACGAGTATTTTATATTTAAGTCTTTTGAATCCCTGTGTTGCAAAAGCTGAAACCAAGGTAAGTGCATTGAATGGAATTGCAATAGCAAAAATAATGATTACCAATTTAAGTAAGGGTGGTCCATTTAAAATATTCGTCACAATGGCACCTGATGAAATGANCAATGCAACCATAATTACCAACGAAAATATTGTAGTCATTCTTAAAGCAGATGCGATTATCTTTTGAATCTTTTCTTGATCCAACTCAGGATTTAACCGACTGACAAACCGCATCGCACCTGTTTCCAAACCCATTTTAGCCACCACTTCTGAAATGAGCATAATCGCATTGGCTAAAGAATAAATACCAAGAAATTCAGCACCCACCCACCGCGCCAATAGTGCAGAATATAAGTAACGATTGAAATTACCGTACACTAATCCAGAGAATGTAACAGTGGTTTCTTTAGCTATTTTGCTGGCTGTGTTCATGTGTGGACCAATTGCTTATACAATGCTTCAAATTTTGCAATTATCATACTTTCTGAAAATAAAGATCTTACAGCGGTTTTCCCTGCTTCACCTCTTGCTTTCAGCAGAGCATCCTGACCTAAGACCTCATTAATTTTATCCACCATGTTTCGTTTACTATTACAAACCCACAATCCATTCTCCGAATTGATAGCAATCCCCTCTGCACCTACAGGTGTTGTGATCACAGCCGTGCCAGAAGCCAATGCATGGGGAATTTTCATTTTTAAACCTGCACCAATTTGGATAGGAGCTATCATTAACATTTGTGATGCAAGAAATTGATCAATGTCATCAATGAAGCCTAAGTAGTTAATGCCTTTAATCTCATTAATTTGTTTNTGCAATTCNCTGGGTAAGTCTTTACCCACAATATTCAATACCACAGGTACAGTGATTATTGAATAAATATCATTAATCAACAATTCAACAGCATGAACATTAGGTTCTCTATTAAAGGAGCCAACAAAACATATTGTATTTGGGACCTTTTGAACATCAATGTTCTCTAAAATCTTAACTTGGGGAGGGATAACATGAATTTCTTTTATGCAACCCAACTTTTTTAAATATAATTGATCTTCTTGAGTCAGGGTTACCACACCATCAAATTTATTAGCAATATCAGCTTCTATCTTTTTTGCAATTTGATATGACCGTTTATTGTAAGTGTTGCCTTCACTTTGTCCTCGCTCATGTACCTTGGTTGAAACATCATGAAAAACTATCACAGATGGTGTGTTTTCAAATAAAGCCGAATAATGGTGCATCACATTGTATTCCACTTGAACTAAATCAAACGCATTATTTGTAATCAATCTTGAAATAAGGTTTTTCATTTCTTTTTTATTATATTTTGCAAAAAAGAATGGCTCATCTCCTTTCAAGTAGGATATCATCGGACTAATATTGTGAATACCTGAAGCCAATTTCCCTGACATAGATTTTTGATTTCTGGGATAATTTACAGTATGGACTTCGATTCCCGAATCTTCGAGGATACTGGCCATATTTTGTTCATTAGAATCAATAAATGAAGCCAATGTTATTTGATGAGATCTAGATAGTGAAAGAATATTACGATACATGAGTTTAGGGCCGGCATGGCTACTCATGTCTGAGGGGATATAAGGTGCAATGAATAGTATTTTCATCTATGCTGGCTTTCTGCCCAGATAGAAAAAATTACATGCTAGATACTCTCCCCATTTTAAACGACTAAAAAAATAATCTAAATATTTCAATGGGTGAAATACCCAAGTTAAGATAACCCTTAACAAAAATTGGATAGAACCAATTGGCATAGCCTCTACAATTGCATGTTGAATTAAAAGTACTAATGCAGTAACGGGCCCTGAGCATATACCCTTATTTTCTAAAAAAAATCCGTGCCTACTAAATAATGCCTCTATGCCACTTATTGTGTATCGTTGATAATCGTTGGGAGCCATATGATATGCCCCAATAAATGGTATTTCTGCATAGACAAGACCTCCNGGCTTAANGGTNCTGAATAATTCAGATACCGCTTTCTCTGGATTGGATAAATGTTCTATNACAGAACTTGAAATAAATAAGTCCACCGAANCGCTTTTCAAAGGAAGCGCCATAGCATCACCATATGCATTTACATATCCAGAATGNGGAATTCCAATCCGAATTAAACTTTTNAATGAGCTGAATATTTTTTTATAAAATGATTCAACGCCACTTCCCATATTCACCACATAAGTATTGGGTGAATCAGGATTTTTTTCAATCAATATNCTTTTGATTAACTTTTTTGCTTTTGGACTCCACACTCGCTCATCAGGCATAGGNATATTATTTTTAATTTTATCTTTTAATGTTTTTTTAAGNATAAAAGTATGCTTTATCTCTTTTTGCAATATTGTATCAGAAATAGGCGCTACAACTCCTCCATATTCTGGATAAACTTTAAGACATGATTTACACTCATTATCCTCCGATAAACTNTTGTAGCAATCAGGACAACAAAGAATTTTTAAAAACTTAATCTGAGATTCTTCAGATGGCAATCTATCGGACATGGCTACTTGTTTTTGAATAAAAATNGGGTCTAATGCTAGGGATGTTCAAATTAGATTAGGACTCATTTATCCAAAAATAGACTACCCGTTTTAAGAATAATAATAGCCCAACCCCTGTAAAAATGATAAGCAATAAATCAACGCGATTCATGGGAATAAAAACCAAATAGAATAAGTAGATATTATTCATCAATAATGCAATATGGTCTTTCAATTTTCTATCAATGCTAAGTTGTGTGTTTTNTGCACTTTTTGTAATCAATTCCCTCAATGTATGCTCTGTTTGCGTGATAGCATGGATAATCAATGCAAGCATGCCTATNTCCCAACCATANTCATGGGTTTTACTCAATTGATANCCCAATGCGCCAATNATCATAAATTTTAATACATGGTCTGAGACTGCATCCAGATAATAGCCTTTATAGGATGGTCTTTCCGGATGATAAAACCCTATTCGTTTAAATCGCGCCATCATGCCATCCATAAGGTCCAATATCCATCCGAGTTGTAATAGAATAACAATAAGAATGAGATAATTACTAAAATCATTAATGATCAGGTAGATGGCTGCCAACTCAGATAGAATCGCCAATAAAGTGATCATATTGGGTGTAATAGGCGTATAACTCAATAGGGCACAGAAATAGGTTGCAATTGGATAATGAATCCAATTGGTTACTACATCAAATGACTTTCTAAATTGCCTAATTTCTCTATACCGACTCATTTTTCACCAATTACTATTAAGTGTTTAATATTAACTAATATATCATTCTCGGTTTCCTGATAATTTGCCATGGCTCGATATTTATCGGAAGTACTATGGTGTCGATCAATAATGTTCTGTTTTTTCTCTTCATTATCACAAGTATTATCTAACCAATTTATGATACTTTGATCTTCGAGAACAAAATCGTTTGTCAACACACCGCTAAAGATGGAAAATAATCTTAATATCTCACTTTTTGTAGGATAATGAATATCTCGTCCAATCAACCAATCATATTCTTCTGAGATAGAATCATCTGGTGGAATCACCTGTGAAAATAAAAACGTCCCACCATTTTTCATGCATCGATGAATTTCAGAGAATGCCAATATCGGATTATCGATGTAATGAATTACATTTCGCATATAAATCATTTCAAAAGATGCATTATCAAAAGGCAAATCATGGGCATTGGCAACCATCGGTGTAACGCCTGGATGATCAATCTGATCGATCATTTCATGACTGATATCAATACCCGTTAATGGACCGATTCTATCAGCAACTTGCTTAGCCATGGCTCCCGTTCCGACACCTACCTCAAGAATCGTATTATAATTTACATGTTTTAGCATCCCTAAAAATGCATCTATAAAATCAGTATCCTTTACCCAACTAACTTTATCATACTGATTGGATCTCATAGCCCAATAATTTTCCGAAAATCCTTTCATGAATGTTTCCTACCAAATCCTAAGATAATTGTAATAAATAATTCTAAAATGCTGACTAAAATTGCTAAAGGCATGACAATTGGCAACTGAGCTGGATGAACATGTTTAGTTACTAATTTCATTTTCCCAATATTTTTTCTTTTCCATTTTCTAATTGAAAATTGTGTGCCTATGGAGGACGATACTTTATGCCATATTTTTGATTCAGGAACAAAAAGAATTTGGCCACCCTGCTTTCTGAAGCGAAGTGATAAATCTACATCCTCTCCATACATGAGAAATGATTCATCAAACATACCTATCGATTCAAAATCCACTGTGCGCATACAAACACAACAACCAGTCGCATAATCAACATTCCGATTAAACGAAAACTGCATTGAATCTTTTTGCCGGATACCAAGATGACGGATCCACCCTGCCCATAGACTTACTTTACCTCCTCCAAACCAAATGTAGTCTAGATTATCCGCATAAAATATTTTTGGCGTTGACTGTTTCACAGTTGAATTGGATTCCATTGCATTTATTAACGGTTCAACAAAATTAGGATCAACGATTGTATCATTATTCAAGAAAATGGTGTAATCTGCTTTTTGTTTGACTAATTCAAATCCAGCATTATTTCCCCTGGCAAATCCGTAATTTTCCGGTAATCCAATTATTTCATAATCAGGAAATTGATTTCGTATCGCCGTGACGGAATTATCGGAGGATCCATTATCAATAACATAAACTTTTACATTAGGATAGGTAATCTTTTCAAGGGAAGAAAGGCAATCCAGTGTCAGATCTCGGCCATTCCAGTTTAATACGAATAGATTGACAGATCGCAGCTTCAAGACTCAATTAACTCTAACAAAACTTTTACAAAAATTTCCCAAGAAAACTGCCTTTTATATTCTGAAATATATGATGAAAAAATTTTCGGGTCAGAATTAAAATATTTTTTAATCCGTTCAGCAATTTGTTTTGCGTCTGGTTCACAAATGAATCCCGTTCTACCGTCCTGCACGATTTCTGGTAATCCTCCAACATTTGACACAACTACCGGTTTATCAAAATGATAGGCAATTGGTATAACACCGCTTTGGGTTGCAGATTTATAAGGTAAAACAATTAAATCAGCAGCGCAGAAATATTGATTCACACTTTCATTGGGCACAAACTCAAAACAAAAGTCAATCACATCCGCAACATTATTTTTTTCAGCTAATTGAAAATAATTGTTTTCATTTCCATAACATTCACCTACAACGAGGATTTTAAAATTATTCAATTCTACCTTAAGGTATTTGGCGGATTCAATTAAAAGATCTAATCCTTTATAATCTCGAATAAGTCCAAAATTTAAAATAACCTTTTCATCTCCAATGCCAAGCATAGATTTTGCCTTTTTCTGATCCAGAGATTTCCCAAATACATCATAAACTGGGTGTGGTGTTTTTCTATATTTTGGATTGGATTGAATCCGAAGTAAATCTTCTTCCACCGTTTTAGACATGACAATAAACCCGTCGCAATAACTGAAAAACTTGGCTGTCATCAGAGAATCGGTAGCTCGAGGCTCATGAGGAGTGATATTATTACAATTCACTAAAACTGGCGCCAGACCCTTTCTTAATTCCTTTAGCAATCGATGAAAATGCTGGAGCAAAGAAGGGCATCCAATACTGGAAAATGACCACATCTGGTTCGGTATTATTAATATATTTTACTGTCTTTTTCCATGAAAATGGATTCACCGAATTGATCAATCTTTCCACTTTTTCATCTTCAAAATCAAAAAACTGTGATTTCCCAGGGAATAATGACCTAGGATATTGCAAGGAAAATGACACCCGATAGATTTCATGCCCCTTGGATAATTCCTTTGCCAAGGAATGGTTGAACATAGAAATTCCGCCTCGGTAAGGCGGAAATGGTCCCACAAGCACAATACGCATCAGGGTAATCTTAAACGTTTAAGATTTATAAATACCTTTTATCCGGGATTCTTTATCCTGATTTGAGTTGGCAATCATTTCACCTATCAAACCGATGGAAAAGAATTGAATCCCGATAACAATAATCAGCACACCCAACATCAGAAGTGCCATATGTTTTGCAAAAGGTTCTCCTAAAAAGTACTTTAAATAAATAACATAACAATCAACACCCAATCCAATCAGAAAGGTAAAAAGTCCAATTTTTCCGAAAAAATAAAGTGGGCTCTGAGTGTATCTTGATAAAAATAAAATCGATATCAAATCAAATAATCCGTGAAAAAAACGAGAGCCTCCATATTTGGTCACACCATGCATACGTGGACGATGGTTAACAACTATTTCAGCCACTTTGAATTTCTTCTGNCCTGCTAANGCAGGTATATATCGATGCCTCCCTCCATAAATATCTAATGTTTTGATCACTGCTTTGCGATATATTTTTAAACCGCAATTAAAATCATGGATTCTAACCCCGGTAAATAACCGGGTTATAAAATTGAATAATTTGGATGGCAACTTTTTTGATAAAGGGTCTTTACGATTTTTTTTCCACCCTGAAACAAGGTCAAAACCCTCTTCAAGCTTTTGAATCAAATTTGTTATTTCCGAAGGATCATCCTGTAAATCTGCATCCATCGTAATGATTTGATCACCTTCAGCATATTTGAAGCCCTCTGCCAGTGCTGCCGATTTTCCATAATTCCGGTGGAATTGAAATAAATTAATATGGGTATCCGTTTCACCTAATTCCTTGATGACATCAAAAGAACCATCAGTAGAACCGTCATCAATAAAAAGAATTTCATATTTTTCATACGGTGCCAGAGCTTGTACTAACTCGCCGTAAAGTTCTCTTAATGATCCCACCTCATTATAAACAGGAATTATGACTGAAATTTTCATGAATTTACCTTTATTGGTGGAATTGAATCTGGAATTTTCCGAATTAGATGAGGATATTGCGCATCATATTCACGGTCCATTAATACTAGTTCAATTTTTTGTCTTTCATCTTTCATGTTAAAAGTGACATGCTCAACCAGTGGACCATGCTCCGTTTGATTTGATCGAAATTGAATTCCACCGGAAATTTGTTCAGATTGATTTTTTATGATCTCTGGATCAGAAAATATTTTCGGAATTTCTCCCCACAGGAATGTTCGCATATCATCAGGTTGGATCATTTCAAAAAATGGCAGAGAAAGAAGAATTGAGGCTTTGTCATATCGTTGATTATGGAGCATATCCCACGCATCAATCGATTTATCACTTAAAATAAGAAAAAGCGTTTTTCTCCCAATTAAATCTTTGAATTGAATAAAGGCTGTATCTCGAGAAGATGTAAAAGTAAAATTCAATCGGCCTTTCATTTCTCCTTCCGAAATAATATACCCTTTACCCCGACAGAATTTTTTATCATCTATATTTGGAAGGGCTGTCTGTTGTTCTAAGTACGGTTCAGATTCAAAAGATGGTAACTGTGTGCACCCTGTAATCAGGATGAACAATATGAATGCATATAATAGTTTATTCAGATGATGCCTTTTTAATTAACCGAGCATTATTTTTATCTAGATTCAAGGCCCGTTGATAATATTTTAATGCGTCATCCTTTCTATGAGTTTTCATGAAAATATCTCCTAGATGTTCAAGGACGACAGCATTATCTCCATTAATTTTTATAGATGCTTCTATATATTCTTTTGCTTTTTCATGATTATTCAATTTGAAATAAATCCACCCAATGGTATCTAAATAAGATGGATTNTCAGGTTCTATATTGATCGCTTTCTTTGCCATCTTGAGTGCTTTATCTAAACTTTGATTTCTCTCCACAAGGCTATAAGCATAATTATTACATGCTTGTGCATCAGAACTATCAGATTGAATTAGCTGATTATAAATTTGATCCGATTTATCCCATTCCTTCAATTCATCATATAAAATGGCAATAGAATGAAGCACATTAGCGGAATTGGGCCTGATTGTTAATGCCCGATTAAAATATTTTCTTGCTGCTTCATATTGCTTCAATTGGTTATAAGCTAATCCTAGTAAATATTGAATTGAATAAATTTTTT
>JGI24818J35693_1000159_pt1 | contig 11024 bp, 9 predicted proteins | sample METZYME_3_550m_FD_35693 | JGI IMG/M metagenome (IMG submission 35693) | reverse complement strand
TCGGCCTACGTCCTGGTCGCGCGAGCTACCGGGGTCGCCGAAGCCGACCTCGTCCTGGCCCCTGTTCGGCGGATGCGAACACGCTGACCAATCCGGCATCGGGTCAAGTGGGGAGTACCACCAGATCATCGGCGTGGACGGCCTCGTGAGCCATACCCTCCGGCAGGTCGGCCGATCGCCGGCCCAGATGGGCGCGTAGTAGCCCGGCATCGTGCTTCACGATGCCCTTGGCAAATACCGTCCCTTCAATGTCGCAGACCTCAACCGCCGCTCCAGCTTCGTAGGAGCCCTCCACAGCCACCACCCCGGCCGGCAGTAGCGAGACCCGACGCTCCTCCAGAGCCCGGCGGGCTCCGGCATCCACGGTGATCCGACCCGAGGATCCGACAGCGAAAGCGATCCACAGGCGCCGAGCCCCCAGCGTGGCCTCCCGGGCCCTGACCACGGTGCCCACGCCGACCACCCCTTCGCAGGAGTCGACCATTACCCCGGTCCGTCCCGCGTCGGCGATCACCGTGCGGACGCCCGACCAACTGGCGATCTTGGCCGCCGCCAACTTGGAGGCCATACCTCCGCTCCCCCTGACCGAGCCTCCCCGCCCGGCCAGGCCCTCCAGCTCGTGGTCGATCTCCACGATCTCCTCAATCAGGGACGCTTCGCTGTCCAGGCGGGGATCGGCAGTGAACAACCCCGGAGTGTCGGTCAGAAGGACCAGCGTGGAGGCTCCCACCAGGTGGGCCACCAGGGCGGCAATGCGGTCGTTGTCGCCAAACCGGATCTCGTCGTCGGCAATAGCGTCGTTCTCGTTCACAACCGGCACGACCCCCAGCTCCAACAGGCGGGTCAGGGTGCCACGGGCGTGTAGGTACTGGGCTCGCACGAAGAAGTCCAGCGGGGCTAGGAGGACCTGGCCGACGGTCAGGTCGTGTCGCCCCAGCTCCTCCCGGTAGGCGCGAATGAGGCCGCCCTGGCCGACCGCCGACACGGCTTGCAAGGTCACCGGGTCTCGGGGGCGGCGGTCGCCGCCCAGGCCCAACTCGGGCAGGCCGGCAGCAATGGCCCCCGACGTCACCACGACCACCCGACGGCCCGTCGCCCGCAGAGCGGCCACCTCGTCGCACAACTTGGCCACCATGGCGCGGTCAATGACGCCCTCGTCGTCGGTGATCGACGAGGTGCCGATTTTTACTACAGCGGTGTCTTTCCGGTCTGCCATCAGCCCTCTTCGTAAGTGAACTCGAGTCGACCGATGCGGACCGGTTCCCCGTCGCGCACCCCCGCTCGGGCCAGGGCCCGGTCGACGCCCATTCTCTTCAGGCGGTCGTGGAGATAGTCCAGCGCATCGGGGTTGGTTAGGTCGTTTAGGTTTGCCACCCGGGCAACCCTGCGGTCTGCGACCTCCCAGGTCCCGTCCTCACCTCGCTCCACCACCACGTCTTCGGTGGGGGGCCTGTGGACCACTACGGCGGGCCTTTCGGGCGGCGCAGACCGGGCGATTTCCACTAGGCCGCCCAGCGCGTGGACCAGCGACTCCAGGCCCTCCCCGGTGACGGCCGACAGGCGGTCCCCGTCGAAGGTCACACCTGCTTCCGCCACGTCGGCTCGGGATCCCACCACCAGGCGAGGGCGCTCGAGGAGCTCGGGTTGGTAGGCGCTCAGCTCTCCCAGGATCACCTCAAGCTGGCGGGTCGGTTCCTCCAGGGCGGTGGGAGCCAGGTCTACTAGCACCAACAGGACTCGGGCCCGTTCAACGTGGCGTAGGAAACGGTGGCCCAGACCCCGTCCCTCACTGGCCCCCTCGATGAGGCCCGGAATGTCGGCCACCACAAACTCGGGACAGCCCTCCGAACGGACCACCCCGAGGTTGGGCTCCAGCGTGGTGAACGGGTAATCGGCGATCCGCGGCTTGGCAGCCGAGATTCTCGAAATCAAGGTGCTCTTGCCCACATTCGGGTAGCCGACGAGCGCCACGTCGGCCATCAGTCGGAGTTCCAGGGTCAGCCAATGCTCCTCCCCCTCCTCGCCCTGTTCGGCGAAGCCGGGGGCCCGTCGACGGTTGCTCAGGAACTTGGCGTTGCCGTGCCCGCCCTGTCCGGACTCCGCCCCCAGCCAGCGGTCGCCGTGCTGCACGAGGTCGGCGAGTATCTCGCCGCTGTACAGGCCACGCACTGTGGTCCCCTCCGGGACCTTGATCACTAGGTCCTCGGCCGCCCGGCCGTGGCGCTTACCACCTGATCCGTGGGTGCCGTTGCCGGCCCGCCGGTGTGGGTGGTCGCGAAAGGCTAGGAGTGAGGCCACGTTATGGTCGGCCTCCAACCAGACCGATCCACCGTGGCCGCCGTCGCCGCCGTCTGGGCCACCCTTCGGGACATGGGCCTCACGGCGAAACGACACAGCGCCCGCCCCACCGTCGCCGCCGCGAACGTTGAGCCCGCATTCATCGACGAACTGGGACATGGTGCGAGCCTACTGAGCGGCTCCAGCGAGCCCGATGAACTCCCGGCCTCCCTAGGGTGGTTCGGTGTCCGAATACGACGCCAACGCCGCAAGCCCCCCGGAGACTCCACGGGCTGCCCTGTGGGCTTCGACCATGGACGGGCACGACAGAGATCGGATCCGGACCGCCCACTACGACAGCTGGGCCACAGTCGGTCTCCCGACGACCGTGGATCGACCGGCCCGGGAAGACCAGGAAGTGGACCTCCTGGCCGACGGCGCCACCCTTGCCACTGGAGCTGGTGACCGCCTGGTAGAGGAGGCCCCCGATCTGTCCCGAACTTGCTTCGAGCGGGACCGTGACCGGATCCTCCACGCCACCGCCTTCCGCCGGCTGGCCGGAAAGACCCAGGTATTCGTCTTCCCGGAGGACCACCAACGATCCCGCCTCACCCACGCCCTGGAAGTAGCCCAGGTAGCTCGAGCGATCGCCGGAAGCCTCGGACTAAACGTGCCCCTCACTGAGGCCATCGCCCTCGGTCACGACTGCGGCCACGGACCAGGCGGGCACGCTAGCGAAGACGCTCTCTCCCTTTACGTGGACGGTGGCTATGACCATGCCCAGTGGGGTGCTGACGTAACCCTGGCTCCACTGAACCTCTGCCGGGAGACCCTGGATGGGATCCGTAACCATTCGTGGTCGCGTCCGGCGCCGGCCACCCCAGAGGGCGAGGTGGTCAGCTGGGCCGACCGAATTGCGTACGTCTGTCACGACTTCGAGGATGCCGTTCACACAGGGATCGTGGATCCCGCCGATCTTCCAGCGGTGGTGCGCGAACGGTGCGGCACCGCTCGGAGAGAGCAGCTGTCCGCCTTTATCGACGGAGTTGTCGGCGCGTCGGCGTCGAGGGGCCGTATAGGCATGGACCACGACACGGCGGCTGCCCTCGGCGCTTTTCGGGCCTTTGACTATGAGCGGATCTACCTGCGTCCTGCCTCCGTCGACCAGGCATCGCGGGTCATCGCACTGTTGCGGGCCCTCGTCGACCACTTCACGGCGGCCCCGGGGGACCTCCCGATCGACGCCCTCCACGGCTTTGAAGACCACTCGGGCTCCGATGCGGTCCGGTTGGCCGCCGTTCGCTACGTGGGTGGAATGACCGACCGCTATGCCTGTCGTAGTGCCACCCGCCTCCTTGGGTGGAACGCCGAGCGGCTTCCGGCCGGGCTGGACGTCGGCTCCTAAACGCGAAACGACGCACCGCCAGGCGGTGCGTCTTCCATCGCTCGGCTACGGCGACTGGGATCCGGTTGCGTCAGTCGGTTAGGACGTCGACCAGCTTGCGGCCAGCTCGTCGGCCGAACTTCACCACGCCGTCGGCTGTGGCGAACAGGGTGTCGTCGCCGCCCAGGCCCACGTTGTGGCCCGGATGGAACTTAGTGCCCCGCTGCCGGACCAGGATGCTGCCGGCACTAACCCGACCGCCGTCGTAGACCTTGACCCCTAGTCGCTGTGCGTTGGAGTCGCGGCCGTTGCGGGTCGAGCCGCCGCCCTTGGTCTTGGACATGTCTTTAGCCCCTCGTAATCCCGGTAATTTCGATCTCGGCCAAATGTTGGCGGTGGCCCCACCGGCGACGCTGGTTGCTCTTGTTCTTGTACGTGAAGCCCCTGATCTTGGGTGCCTTGGCGTCTCCCACGATGCGGACCGACACGCTCGAACCGGCGAGGGCCTCCGGGGTAGCCAGCACGTCGTCGCCGTCCACCACCATCACGGGGGTCAACTCGACGTCGGTGTCCACGGCTCCCAGGCGTTCGACGAGAACCCGCTGGCCCTCCTCGACCCGGTACTGCTTGCCACCAGTGGCGATCACTGCGTACATAGTGCGGTCAGGTTATCCGGGGCCATCGATGGCGCCACCGCCTCCGGCGTGACGGTTGCCTGAGGCACGGTCCAATGCCGCTCACCGGCGGCCTGCCCGACCTGATCCGGCTAGGAGGTCGTCGTCCAGAATCCGACCCCGACCCCGACAGTCCTCACACGCCGTGGCGAACGACTCCAGCAGGCCCTCTCCGATCCGCTTGCGAGTCATCTCCACTAGGCCCAGTTCGGAGATATCGAAGACTTGGGTCCGGGTCTTGTCCCGACCCAGGGAAGAACGCAACGTGGTGGCCACGGCCTCCCGGTTCGCCTTGACCTCCATGTCAACAAAGTCGATCACGATGATGCCGCCGATGTCACGGAGCCGGAGCTGGCGGGCAGTCTCCTCGGCAGCTTCCAGGTTGTTTCGGAACACGGTCTCCTCAAGGCTCGACCGTCCAACGTTCTTGCCCGTGTTGACGTCGATCACCGTCAGAGCTTCGGTGTGCTCGATGATCAGCGATCCGCCCGATGGCAGCCACACCTTGCGATCCAGAGCCTTGCGCAGCTGCTCGTGCACGTGGTGGCGTTCGAAGAGGGGCAGGGACTCGGTCTCCGGGTCGTGGTAGGTGATCCGGTCTGCCAGGGCCGGGTTGACGCTCTCCACGTAGGTCCGGACCCTCTCGAACATCTCCGGATCGTCGATTACCACGCCACGGAAGTCCTTGTTGAACTCCTCACGGATGAACCGGAAGGCCATTTCGGGCTCGCGGTACAAGAGGCTCGGGGATTGCGACCGCCCGGACAGGGCCTCGATCTCCTCCCACTGCTGGACCAGGCGACGGACGTCTCGCTCGATCTCCTCAGCGGTGATGCCCTCGGCGGCCGTCCGCACGATGATCCCGTGCTGCTTGGGCTTGGTTCGGTCCAAGATCGACCGGAGGCGTTTCCTCTCGGAATCCGACAGGCGCTTAGAAATCCCATAGGTGGTGCTGTTGGGCACGAGCACCACGAACCGGCCGGGGAGGGAGACCTCCTGGGTCAGCCGGGCCCCCTTGTGGGCGATCGGGTTCTTGGTGACCTGAGCCAGGATCGTCTGCTTTGACTTCAGCACCTGCTCAATGCGAGGCCGGCCCTTGCCCTCGAAGTCGGTGTCTGTGTACTGGAGGTCGCCCTGGTAGAGCACCGCGTTCTTAGGCGTGCCGATATCCACGAACGCCGCTTCCATGCCGGGCAGTACGTTCTGGACCTTGGCTAGGTAGACGTTGCCGTGGATCTCGCTGACGTCGTCGGCCGGGCGAGACAGGTAGTGCTCGATGAGCTGTCGTCCCTCCAGCACGGCGATCTGGGTCACGCCACCGTTGACGCTGACGCACATGAGGTATCGACCGATTGGCTTGCCTCGCCGCTCCCGGCCTCGTCGTCGTTTGAGGGTGTCCTCGTCCAGTTCTAACGGTCCATCATCGGTAACGGCCTCCACGGGACGATTACCCCGGCCCTGTCGACCCTGGTTGTCGCCCTGCTGGCCCCCGCCGCTGCGACCGCGGCCGCCCCTTCGTCGTCGACGTCGACGCCCTCCTCCAGAGCCCGGTTGGCCGTCCCCGCTGTCGCCGCCGGCCGCCGGCCGGCTGTCGCCGATCTTGGGAGCCGGTCGGCTGTCGCCGATCTTGGGAGCCGGTCGGCTGTCGCCGATCTTGGGAGCCGGTCGGCTGTCACCGACCTTGGGAGCCGGTGACGCCTCAGCCGCTCCGCTGCTCGTGGTGTCGGACGGACGGGCCGCTTCGGTCCGTCGCTCGTCGCCCGTGTTCTCGGACATGGGTTGTTTCCCTTCTCATCACGTCGGCACGCTCGCCGACGGGGCAGGGGAGACCGGGGCCATTAGCGGCTCCTCGCGGTCGTCTCCCTGCGACATCCATTGGTGCATCCTGCACACAGTCCGTGCCGTCAGGGGCGGATCCACCGCCGCCAACAGCTCGGTTGGCCTGAGTGCTCGGGGTTGGGTCCCTAGGTCAGCCAGTAGGCGAACTCCGGTTTCCGTCGTCCCGGCGACGTCCAGTGAGAGCACGTGGGGGCGGAGGTCATCGACCACCGGCCGTCCCTTGCGCTCGCGCTCGACGACGATCTCCTCGCGGGCCAGCACGTCGGCCACCCACGCTTCCGCTCCAGCCCGGTCGACGTGGTCGACCTCGATAGACCAGGTGCAGGCCATCACGGCCTTCTGGAGCGAATCACCTTTCTCGATGGGGGCCACAGCGACCACGTCGAGACCCACTGGCAGCGCGCTACTCAGGCGAGCGGCCATCGCCACACCTCGCTCAGGGGTCCACTCCCCCGCCTCGGCGATCTCCCCGGCCAGTTCGAGGTCGAGGAACTCGGCCTCTGACTCGTGACCGGTCGACAGGGCCAGTCCGAACGAGAGCTTCGGCCGGGGGGAGAACCCCTGGCTGTAGGACACCGCCACCTCGGCCTTCCGCAGCGCCCGTTCCCAGATCCGGGCCACGTCGCGGTGACTCGTAAAGCGGACTTTGCCTTTCTTGTGGAAGCGGATCCGAACCCTCATCACACACCCACCGCTTCGGGACTCCGGTCGGCCGACGGGCGCGTTCGGAGCATGACCGGCACCGTTCCCCCTGTGCTCAGGTCCTGACCGGTGCCCTGGCTTCCGCCGGCCGGGGGGACGGCCGACGCAACCACGTGCTCGATCCCGTAGCCGGTACAGGCCCCGCAGTCGTAACAGGGAGTCCAGCGGCAGTCCTCCAACCCAACTGCCTCCAAGGCGTCGCGCCAGTCCTGCCACAGGAAGTCCTTGTGGAGGCCGGCCGACAGGTGATCCCAGGGCAACACCTCGTCCTCGGTGCGGTGCCGGTACACGAAGTCTTCAAGAGACAGCCCGTGACGATCCAGCGCATCCTCCCAGAGGCCTATGTCGAAGTGTTCGCTCCACTCCTGGAAGACACCTCCGGCTCGCCACACGTCCTCGATGATCGCCCCAAGACGCCGATCGCCCCGGCTCATGAGCCCCTCAACCACCGATGCCCGGGCGTCATGCCACTTCAACTGGACACCCCGGTAGGCCTTCGGGCGGCGCTTCAGCTCGTCGCGAAGGAGCCCGACCTTGCGCCGGAGTTCCCGCTCGGTGTTCTGCCCAAACCATTGGAACGGGGTGAATGGCTTGGGGACAAAGCCTCCGACCGAGACGGTCACCGACGGGTTGTGCTGGTGGGCCCGGCCCACCTCCACGCACCGTCGGGCCATCTCCAAGATCCCCAGTGTGTCCTCGTCGGTCTCGGTGGGCAGGCCGGTCAGGAAGTACAGCTTCACCCGGCGCCATCCCTGCGAGTAGGCCGACTCCACCGCTGCGTAGAGGTCCTCCTCGCTGATGAGCTTGTTGATGACCTGGCGCATGCGCCAGCTACCAGCCTCCGGGGCGAAAGTCAGCCCGGTCCTCCGAGCCCGTTGGATCTCGGCGGCAATCCCCACCGTGAAGGCGTCCACCCGCAGGCTGGGAAGCGAAACTGACACCTGGCCACAGGCATCATCGGCCACCGTCTCGGCCACCACCTGCTCGATTCCGCTGAAGTCGGCGGTGCTCAACGACGTCAGGGCTACCTCGTCATAGCCGGTCCGGCGGAGGCCCTCAGTCACCATGGTCCGTACCTGGTCGGCGGGCCGTTCCCGGACTGGGCGGGTGATCATCCCGGCCTGGCAGAACCGGCAGCCCCGGGTGCATCCCCGGAAGACCTCGACATTGAGACGGTCGTGGACCACCTCGGTCAGCGGCACCAGCTGCCGCTTCGGGTATGGCCAGTCGGCCAGGTCGGCCACCGTGCGCTTCTCAACCACTGACGGGGCGTCGTCCAGTGGGGTGATCGACGTCAGGATTCCCTCATCGAACTCCGCCCGGTACAGCGAGGGGACATACACCCCGGGCACGCTCGCCAAGCGTCGTAGGAGGCCACTTCGGGAGCCGTGTCCTTCAGCCCTCCACGCCGTCACCGTCTCGGTAATCTCGGCCACCACCTCCTCGCCGTCGCCCAGTACTGCTGCGTCAATGAAGTCGGCCAGAGGCTCCGGGTTGTAGGAGCAGTGCCCGCCCACCAGCACCAGCGGGTGCCCGGCGTCGCGGTCGCTCGTCCGGAGCGGAATTCCCGCCAGGTCCAAACATTCCAGAACGTTGGTGTAGACGAGCTCGGCCGACAGGTTGAAGGCCAACACGTCGAAGTCGGCGGCCGGGCGGTGGCTATCCACCGAAAACAGCGGGAGTCCCTCGCGCCGGAGCACGGCGGCCATGTCAGTCCAGGGCGCGTAACTCCGCTCGGCCACCGCATCGGGCCGTTCGTTGAGGATCTCGTACAGGATCTGTAGACCCTGATTGGGAAGACCGACCTCGTAGGTGTCCGGGTAGACGAGGAGCCAGGCCACCCTGTCCGGGTGGTGGACCGGGACGGTCATCCCGTCCTCACATCCGATGTAGCGGGCCGGTTTCTGGACCTCGCCAAGGACACGTTCGAGTTCGAGCCAAAGCGAACTCATGATTTGGCCAGCGTATCCACCAACCCAGCGCTTGGGGACCTCGGGGTTCGCCGACCCGGTTCAGGAACCGACCTGGCGCTCGTGGCGACGCATATGCACGCTCTGAACGAGGCCAAGTGAGATGAATGTCGTCACTACAGATGATCCGCCGTAGCTGACCAGCGGGAACGGAATTCCGGTGATGGGCATGATTCCGGTCGACATCCCGACGCTCTGGAACACCTGGAACAGGAGCATGGTGTACACCCCAGCCGAGACCAGCATGCCGAATCGGTCGTCAGCCAGGCGACCGATTCGCCATACCCGCAGGAGGAGCAGACCCACGATGCCCAGCACGAGGGCGCTGCCCACGAACCCCGTCTCCTCGGCCACCACGGTGAATATGAAGTCGGTCTGCTGTTCGGGAACCAGCTCGGAGTTGTTCTGGGTGCCTTGGAACAGGCCACGGCCGGTCAGTCCACCATTGCCGATAGCCACCTGGGCCTGTTCCAGGTTGTAGCTGGCCGCTGTGTCCGTCTCCTCGTTCCGTCTCCTCGTCCACGAAGACCATGAGCCGCCGGACCTGATAGTCCTCTAGTACCTCAGACCGTAAGACGCCCACAAGACCGGTTAGCAGGAGCAGACTCAGGATGAGGAGGTGCCGGCCCTTGACGCCGGCCACCAGCACCATCCCGACCGCGATAGCCCCGTAGACCAGCACAGTGCCAAGGTCTGGCTGGAGGACGATCAGGACGACGGGGAGCCCAGCCAGCGCTACCGCTCCGAGAACCCTCTGTCCGCTGGGTTCCTCGGTCCGACCCAACCAAGCGGCCAGGGTGAGGATTAGCACCACCTTTCCCAGCTCCGACGGTTGGAACTGATTGCCCCCGACCTGAAACCACGCCCTGGCGCCCNTCACCTCAATGCCGACCACCAGGACGGCCACCAGGACCCCCAGGGTGGCCAGGTAGACAAGGGGAACCAAGCGCTGGAGTCGACGGTGGCCAAACCAGGCGGCTACCACCATGGAGGCCAGGCCCACGGCCACCATCCGGGCCTGCCGTCCGAGGTAGAAGGTCTCGGCCGGCCGGATCTCGGTGACCGGGCCTCGGGTGGCTGAGTAGACCATCAGCACCCCAACCAGGGAAACCGCGAGAGCCAGGACCGGCAGCACCAGGTCAACGTGGCGTAGAACTTTCGGCCGGTCGAAGTCCGGGCGACGGAGGTCGACCATCAGTCGACCTCCTTGTCGAGAAACACGGCGAGGACCTCGTCCAGGAGGTCATCGCAATCCACCCGGATACCTCGGACCCGAACCTGACCAGAAGCGTCTAGCACCGGTCCGCCGACGTCCCCGGAAGAGGGATCAGCCGCCTCAAGCCGGTCCAGGGTGTCTCCTGTCCGCCACTCGTGCCAGGCCACGCACAGGGGGAGAGCTGCCGAGCGGGCGTAGCGGACGGCGGCCAGGGGCGCCTCGGGAACCGTTCCCTCAAAGACTGGGGCCAGAATACGGGCCACCAACGGTGCGGCGACGCTGCTCCCGAAGCCCGCCTCCTCAAGCACGGCCACTATGGCGTAGGTGGGTTCGTCCACGGGCCCGAAGGCGGCGAAAATCGACGTGTCGGCCTTGCCTCGGACCTCGGCGGTTCCGGTCTTGCCGGCGACCGGGTACCGATCCAGCGGGAAATAGTTGCCGCCGGTGGCCCTTGAATTAAAGGCCCAATAGGCGGTGCCCTCCTCGTGGGCCGTCACACCAGCCAGGCCATCGAGGACCCGGCGGCGGAAACCGTCGTCAATGTCGACCGTGGATAACTCGCGGGGTCCAAACTCCCGAACCACCGTGCCATCGCGGTCCATGATCCGAGCCACCACGTTGGGGGCATAGCGCACACCGTCGTTGGCGAACGTGGCAAAGGCATTGCCAAGCTGCAGCGGCGTAACCAGGACCTCTCCCTGGCCAATGGCTGTGATCACGTTGTCACCGGTCGACCATCCCCACTCCGGAAAGGCCACCGGGTTTGCCTCGTGCCGCTGTCGCCGGTTGCGGGGGGTCGGTAGATAGCCGTCCTGTTCGAACGGCAGGGTGACTCCGGTATCCAGGCCCATCCCATAGGAGGCCGCAGCATCCTGGACGGCAGTGTCGGGGTGGCCCGGGTTGATGTAGATCGACTCCCCGATCTGGTAGTAGTAGACGTCGCTGGACACGGTAAGGCTCCG
>JGI24818J35693_1000147_pt1 | contig 11172 bp, 11 predicted proteins | sample METZYME_3_550m_FD_35693 | JGI IMG/M metagenome (IMG submission 35693) | reverse complement strand
AACAGTTTGGGATTGTCAAAATCATCTCCTTGCCAGTCAATTGGATGACGAATAGGAGCTTCTAAACTTCCTTCTTGTATTTTCTTCACTCTTTATCCATGTGTAAAAAAGGGGCGAAAAGATTTCACCCCTTCAGTTGATTATTGCAAGTTCAGCAATCGGAAAAATGACTAACAAAAATTGTTCGGATCAGCCCAAATTATCCAATGCTTGCTGAAAACGATTCGCGTGTGAACGCTCNGCTTTGGCCAAAGTTTCAAACCAATCTGCTATTTCTTCAAAACCTTCGTCTCTTGCTGTCTTTGCCATTCCGGGATACATATCAGTATATTCATAGGTCTCCCCTGCAATAGCAGCTCTCAAGTTATCTGACGTCCTGCCAATTGGTAGACCNGTTGCAGGATCNCCTGTTTCTTCAAGATAATTAAGATGTCCGTGAGCATGNCCAGTCTCTCCCTCACCCGTGGATCTAAATACCGCAGAAACATCGTTGTACCCTTCAACATCCGCCTTTGCTGCGAAATACAAGTAGCGTCTATTTGCCTGGGATTCACCTGCAAATGCGTCCTTCAAATTTTGTTCTGTTTGGCTCCCCTTCAAACTCATTTTAACCTCCTCAACCTTTAAAATAATTAGAATGATTCTAATTTTACAACAGATGTGGTATTTCAACAATACTCAAACTTTATTATTATTGATTGACCCTGAGAAAAGTCTATGCAAACCTAATATTTCATCGAAAAAAACCCATGGTATACATGCAGTGAGTACAACAAAAAATCAAAAGAAAACAATTGAAGAAAGCTTATCTGATCTGGAAAAACTGGTTGCAGAGCTTGAAAATGGTGAACTTGAATTGGATCAAGCGCTCAAAAAGTTCGAACAGGGAGTCAAATTATCCAGAGAATGTCAAAAAACCCTTGCAGAAACAGAGATGAAGATAAAAATTCTTATGGAAGATGAACTCAAAGCAACGGATGAGCAATTAAAGTAATAGGCGAACGATAAAGATTAAAAAACCACCGATCAGCACGGCCACCACATCATCCAACATCACCCCTAGACCAGTTTTAATTTTGGCATCAATCGTCGAGATAGGCCACGGTTTAAAGATATCCAGTACCCGGAAAGTCAAAAATGCAACGATTACCCAAACAGTTGTTATCGGAATGGTTACTAAAAGCAACATCATTGCGACTGTTTCATCAATGACAATTGCAGGATGGTCGTGAACGTCATGTTTTTCTAAAACCACATTACAGGCCCAAAGAGCTAAAAAGAAAAACAGAAGGATGATCAACAGTTCCCATAAAGGCGCCATGCCCAGAGCATGCAAAGCGAGATAAATGAGAATGCCAAGCAAGCTACCCCAAGTCCCTGGTGCAAAAGGGATCAAGCCTATACCAAATCCTGTAGCCAGAAAAAAAGCAGGATGACTAAAAACGTCTCTAGAATTGATGTTTATCATGCCTACAGTCTATCTCTTTGCGCCAAGAATAGTGTAGAGCCCCCAGAACCAATTGATTTTATAACTTTCTGCACTAAGGCAGTTAAAATGCAGCTTCTCCAGCATCGCAATTGTTTCAGAACTCTTTAAGCTGTTGTATTTGGCATAATCAAACAATTGAACGTAGAGATTTAAAATTCGCATGGTCAAAAAATCTCTAGTCCAATCAGTGATAATTATTTTCCCATCGTCTGTTAAAACCCTATGCGCTTCATTCAAAGCAGCTTCTTGATTGTTGATATGACCAAAACAATTGGACAACACCACCCAATCAAATGATTGGGAATCGTAGGGAAGGGACTCGGCATTCCCCACTTCTAAATGGACTTTGCTTGAGAGCTTTTCAGCGGCTTTTGCCAACATGGCTTGATTGGGGTCAATGCCATTGAACTGGGTAGCTGGAAATTTTTTTTCTACCATTGCTAAAAAAATTCCCGTTCCACAACCCACATCAAGAAGGCTTGCATCTTGATTGAGATCTAAGATTTGTAAAGGTTTGGAAAAAGAAGGAAGACAATAATGCTGCCACTTTTTGTCATAGTTTTTGGCTCTTTTGGTGTAATCCAACATTTTATATTTTGAACATGCAATCCTTACAAGCTAAAAATGAGAATAGGGATTGCCAGAAAGCTTGTACTCATCCTCCTGGTCTAGCAATTTCAATTCATTCTCTCTCATTATTTCACCAACGTATGTGTATTTAGTTTCTTGAATGGATTGGGTTAATAAATCAAATTCGTTTTGTCTTATTTTTGGCACTGTAAAACACAGTTCATAATCGTCACCGCCTATAAGCGCTTTCTCAATTGATTTTTCTCTTCCCAAAAGATGGGTTAATGTTTCAGAAATTGGCAGTTTGGAAACATCGATCCGAGCGCCCTTATCGCTTTCGGATAAGATTTTTCCCAAATCACTATAAAGGCCGTCTGATAAATCAATCATAGATGACGCTATCTGATTGAGTTCTTTTGCTTGTTCCATTCTCGGGGTGGGATATAAAAATTTTTTTACCAAAGACGCATTTACCTCAGCAATTTGATTTTTCTCAATGATTTCCCTGCCGTGGGAAGCATCCCCTAAGAACCCAGAAACATAAATAGAATCTCCCAACTGAGCGCCTGCCCTTGAAATGTATTGATTATCAGCAACGATCCCTTGTAAAGAGACTGCAAAAAATTCTGGGCCGCGGATTGTGTCGCCACCAATGAGAGCCACATTGTTTGCATTGGCGAGTGATGAAAATCCTAGAATAAATTTATCTACCCAATCTTTCTTAATGACCGGGACGCTGAAAATTAAGTTTGCCCACACTGGGGTCGCTCCCATTGCGGCAATATCACTTAGATTTACTGCAAGAGATCTATGCCCTATTGCTTGGGCATCAATGCCCTCTGGATAGTGNCTNCCAGCGGCAATGACATCCGTCGCCGTGACCAGTTGATANCCGGGTTCTATTTTAGTAACAGCTGCATCGTCGCCAATCCCTAGGATCACATTTTCAGGTGCAACCCTTGTTGACTCTTGCAAGGCTTCTATAACTTCTATTTCCTTAAATGATGGCATGTAGAAAAATTTCAGCGTGCTGAGTGTTCTTTTAGAAACGCATCCAAAACCGCATTGACAAATTGGTAGCTATCTTCTGATCCATAAACTTTTGCCAGCTCTATTGCTTCATTGATAACAACCCTAGCTGGTGTGTCTTCATGAGACAAAAGTTCAATCAAGCCGATCCAAATGATTGCTCGCTCGATGGGGTCGAGTTGTTCGCTCGGCCTGTCAGAATGCTCGGATGAAATTTTATCCAATTTATCCGGATCTTTTAGAATTTCCTGTAAAAGACATTTAAAGTGCGCTTGGTCGATCCGTGCAAATTCTTTTGTTTTCTTTGATTGTGAAAATAACACATCGAAACCGTCGCCATTGAGTTGATGCTGGTAGAGGGTTTGCAATAATAGTTGTCTGGAACCCGAACGACCTTTTTTTGTCAATCTGGCCTCTTCATTTTTTTTATTGCTCTCAGACATGGGAATCCTCATTTGCCAGTCGATAAAGAATTAAGTCAGCAATGGTAGCAATTTTGAGTTGGTGTTTGGCCGCAAACTGAAAGAGCTCAGATCTACTGGCCATTGCCCCATTTTTGTTTAGAATCTCCACAATAATAGCTGCAGATCTCAGGCCAGCTAGTCGAGTGAGATCACATCCAGCTTCGGTATGCCCTGCCCTTGTTAAAACACCTCCCTGTCTTGCCATTAAGGGGAATACATGGCCGGGCTGCTTTAAGTCCTTCGGCTGTGCATCCACTGCAACTGCAGCTCTGATTGTTCTAGCTCGATCGTGCACAGAACTTCCCGTGGTAACTCCTTGGGAAGCTTCAATTGAGACGGTGAAATTGGTTGAATGATCACAGTTTGATTTGTGGACCATGAGAGCTATTCCCAATGATTTACATCTGTTTTGGGTTAAAGTGAGACACATCAATCCACGTGCATACTGCAACATAAAGTTGATGTCTTCAGGCTTTACCTTGTCGGCAGCCATCATAAGATCGCCTTCATTCTCTCGATCTTCATCGTCCACAATGATAACCATTTTCCCTAATCGGATATCCTCAATGATGTCCTCGATTTGAGCAAAATGATTTGAAATTTTATCTGTCTTTGCCATCTCAATTCGCGCTTAACCACTTGGGGTTATGCTTAGCCATTGGTCCAGTATTGTCAAACTAGATTTGCTTTCCTCAAAATGACCCTAATATCATCACCGGTTCTATCGACTTGAATTAAATTAAAATTATATCTTTCTGACATGGCCGATATTGCAGGCAAGCTGAACATATTGTTTGCTTGATTACCCAGTATACAAGGGGCTAAATAAATAATAATTTCATCTATGAAATTTTGTTTTAGCAGTGCGCCATTTAAGATTCCTCCACATTCAAACATAACCTCATTGATCTCCTTGTTTGCTAAATCACGAAATACAGACTCCAGCGAAACATGTCCATCACGTTCGTCTGTAGTTTCAATCATTCCCTCAAAAATTGGGTCATTATGAACCTGTTGTAAACTGTACACAATCACATCTCCGGGTGATTTGAGAATTTTATAATCGCCTCTCATTCTCAACTGTGAATCCAAAATAACTCTTGTAGGTTGGTCAATATCTGAAAAATCATTAATTCTTACGTTCAAGGAAGGGTCGTCTGCAATGACCGTGTCAATTGAGGTTACTAGTGCACAACTTCTCGCTCTCCACAGTTGGACATCATCTCTGGATTGTTTTGAACTAATCCATTGGCTTTCCCCATTCAGGAGAGCTGTTTTTCCATCAATACTGGCAGCGATTTTAGTTCGAATGTAAGGCAGTCCATATTGCATACGCTTGTGAAAACCGATATTTAAATCTTTGCTTTCTTGACTTAAAACCCCTGAAATGACCTCAATTTCAGCTGATTCAAGTATCTTCCTGCTCTGGCCAGAAACCACAGGATTAGGATCCTCCATGGCATAAACAACTTTCCCAACTGCGGCAGCGATCAATGCTTCGACGCAAGGAGGAGTCTGCCCAAAATGAGTGCACGGTTCAAGTGTGCTGTAGACTGTTGAGTCTTTTGCTTTATCCCCTGCTTCCGACAGGGCAATCGTCTCGGCATGGGCTGCGCCCGTTTGCCTGTGCCACCCTTGGCCAACGATTTTATTTTCACTGACAACGACGCAGCCAACTCTGGGATTTGGCTTTGCAGTGTGTATTCCTTTCTTGGCCAAACCCAATGCAGTCTGCATGTATTTTTCGTGTTCTTCAGTGTGTATAGTTACTACTCCTCTTCTTCCGGAAAAATCGAAAACTGAGTCCCTTTTACCTCTGTTTTTGAGGCCTCACGAAGCGATTCTATTTCCTTTTCAAATTCCTCTATATCCTGGAATCTTCGGTAAACAGAGGCGTATCTAACAAAAGCGATTTCATCAATTTCTCTCAATTCCTCAATCACTATTTCACCCAGCAGTCTTGACTGAATCTCCCTTTCCCCCATTTTTTGAACTTTTCGAATCACTCTTGAGATCAGTTCTTCAATAACTTCACTGCTTATAGGCCTCTTTTCCGTTGCCTTAAGGATTCCGCTCCTCAATTTAGTCTCATTGAAAGGCTCACGGGACTGATCTCTCTTTATCAATTTTGGTAAAACAAATTCTGCAGATTCAAAGGTAGTAAACCTTTCAGAACATCCCACACACTCTCTTCTGCGTCTAATTTGGTATCCATCTCCAGCTAATCTGGAATCTACCACTTTGGTTTCTTGGTTACCGCAAAAAGGGCAGTGCATGATTCTAAATCAGATTGTAAACAGGAAATTGTTTACACAGTTGCTGAACTTGATTCTTAACCAAGAGAATTTGATCCTGGTTTTCAATGTCTGCAAGGATTGAGACTATCAATTCCACCAGTTTGGTGACTTCATTTTCTTCGAAACCGCGAGTTGTTATTGCTGGGGTGCCAATTCTAAGACCGCTTGTAATCATAGGCGATCTTTTGTCGTTGGGTACTGCATTCTTATTCAGAGTTATATGGGCTTGACCCAGAGTTTTCTCTGCTTCGGCACCGGTGATATTTTTGTCCGTTAGATCCAACAAGAATAGATGGCTGTCTGTGCCTCCAGAAACAACCTTGAAATCTGATTCCATAAATAGTTTTGCCATGAGTTTGGCATTGGCAATAACCTGTTTTTGATAGCCAACAAAATCTGGATGCATTGCTTCTAACAATGCAAAAGCTTTTGCGGCAATCACGTGCATCATCGGTCCCCCTTGTGTGCCTGGAAAGACTTGTTTATTAATCGCTTTTTCAATTTCTTCATTCGCCCTGCCTAATATCAGGCCCCCTCTGGGCCCTCTTAGTGTTTTGTGTGTGGTCGATGTTGTAACATCCGCTATTGGCACCGGATTCGGATAACAACCGGCGGCNACAAGACCNGCAATATGAGCCATATCAACCATCAAATATGCACCGACTGTATCTGCTATCTCTCTAAACTTNTCCCAGTCAGCAATACGAGAATACGCAGAAAAGCCCCCAACGATCATTTTTGGTTTTTGTTCTTTGGCTAAAACCTCAAGACGATGATAGTCAATCATGCCTGTTTCCNNGTCTAATCCATAGCCGANAGAGTTGTACAACCTACCGGAAAAATTTACCGGTGATCCATGTGTTAAGTGGCCTCCTTCGGAAAGGCTCATTCCAAGTATGGTGTCTCCTGGNTCCANCAAAGACATATAAACGGCCATGTTTGCTTGAGAACCTGAATGGGCTTGAACATTAACAAAATCAGCAGAAAAAAGTTGTTTGGCCCTATCAATTGCCAGGTTTTCAGCAACATCAACATTNTCNCANCCGCCGTAGTATCGACGTGACGGATATCCCTCTGCGTATTTATTTGTCAACACCGATCCCTGGAGTGCCATAACCCCTGGACTTGCATAATTCTCCGATGCTATCAACTCAATATGTTCTTCTTGCCTTTGTAATTCAGCCGTTACTGCAGCACTGAGCTCAGGATCCAAATCAGAAATTTTTTGNTCTATAGTCATTCTCTTAGCCAGAATATTATTCTTGGTACTGTGATTTTACTTACTTAGAGAACATAGATCGATTTTTTTATGGATGATCTACAAATGCTTTCACCACTTGGGTCCACGCTCTACCAATATTGTCTCTGTTGTAACCTCCTCCACCGAAAGCAACTATTCGTCCCTGTGCATGTTTTTCTGCCAATGCTGTGAGTGACTTGGCAGCAAGATAATGAGATTTTTCAGAAAGCCCAAGATTGGTTATGGGATCACCCAATAAACTATCTGCCCCACATTGAAGGATAAAAAAATCCGGTTCAGAGTCATCAAGGAAGGTTTCGATGTGAGGCCATTCCTCCTGAAATTCAACATCGCCGTCCCCGGGTTTTAGTGAAATGTTTTTCTTCGTTCCCGCAGCAGGTCCAATGCCTATCTCTTCAGCAAAACCGGTTCCGGGATACAAAAAGTGTCCGTCTTCATGTACATCTACGAAAATCAGATCCGGGTCTCGTTCGTAGGAATAATAAACACCGTCTCCATGATGGGCATCTATATCTACATAGGCAATTCTATTGATCCCATGCGTCTGCCTNAATGTTTCGATAACCACACCAATGTCGTTAAAAACGCAGAATCCACCGGCCGAGTTTCTTCTGGCATGGTGGAGTCCAGCAATGGGAACGAATGCCCTTGTAAATCGTTCTGACAGTATTTCTTCCACAGCAAATAAAGAGGCGCCAACCACAGCCAGGGAAGATTCATAAAGGCCCTGAATCGCAGGTGTGTCTCCAGCGTCCAAAAATCCTTTCCCCAACTGACATTGTGCAATTACCCGGTCAATATATTCAGAGGTGTGAAACCTCTCTATATCTGCCCTAACAGCTATGTACTCAGAAGCAGCTAAATGAACCAAGCTGGCAACGCCAGAACCGGCTAAATACCGGTGAAAAGCACCGTGTCGGTCAGGACCGAATGGATGATCATCACCAAACCCATAGGNTGCAATGTTGTCATCCTTCACCACCAATATTTTAGAATCAACCAATCCAATCCCTCGCGTTTTGAAACATTTTCAGCCAAGGCCCGTATTCACCCCATTCTGGTGGGTACCAGGAATACTGAATGGACCGAAGTACTCTTTCTGGATGCGGCATAACCACACTTACTCTCCCATCGGCAGAACACAGACCCGCCAAACCTCCCTCGGAACCGTTCGGATTTGCTGGGTACTGCGATGCTGGATTTCTAAAATTATCAACGTATCGGATACAAGTCTGTTGATTACTGCTCAAAGTAAGATGATCCGAATGCCCATAGAATTGAACTCTACCCTCGCCGTGGGAGGTAGCAATGGGTACAAAGCTGCCTTCCATGTCGGTAAAAAAGAGTGACTTACTTTTCAGGATTTCAACAACATTCAACCTTGCCTCAAATTGCTCTGAAAGATTGGTAACAAATTGTGGCCAGTGGTTTGTCCCTGGAATAATNTCTCTTAATTGAGACAACATTTGACAACCATTACAGACGCCAAGGGTAAATGTATCTTCACGGGAAAAAAACAATTCGAATTCCTTCCTTGCTTTTGAGTGGAAGAGGATTGTTTTTGCCCAACCACCACCAGCACCTAAAACGTCTCCGTAGGAAAAACCACCACAAGCTACCAAACCAACATAATCATCCAAACTACGATTGGCATCAAGAACATCAGTCATATGAACATCGTGGGCTTCAAATCCAGCCGCATCAAAGGCTGCGGCCATCTCAACATGGCTGTTTACACCTTGATCACGAAGTATTGCCACCATTGGTCGCTTTTCGCTTTTACCAACTTTGGCTTTGCAAAGATTCGACATATCAAAACTGATTACGGGCTGAATACCTGGGTCTGTTGCATCAAGTAAGGCTTCAAAACCCTCTTTTGCGGTAACCGGATTGTCCCTTAAAGACTGCATTTTACAGGATAGCTCAGACCACATTCGTCGCAGAGCAAACAAACTGAATGTTTGATTATAACCATGCTTGGAGTTGATCACTATTTCATCTTTCTCAGTAACATCTGCTACTACTGAAATACATTCTTTCAATTTATAATCTTCAAATACCTTTAATACACCAGAACAATCTTCAGCATCAATTTGGATAACCGCACCCAATTCTTCACTAAATAAGGCAGCAATGGTTTCGATTTTAGATTCTGAACTGAGACTAACCGTCAAACCCATTTTGCCGGCGAAGGACATTTCACATAATGTTGCAAACAATCCGCCGTCGGATCGATCGTGATAAGCCAAAATTTTCTGCTGTTGTTTTAATTTTTTGATTGCAGAGAAAAAATTGGCTAGTAAATCTGGATCATCCAGGTCAGCTGGCTCCCCAGCAGCAACATTGTAAACCTGAGACAGGCATGAACCACCCAATCTATTTTTACCACGGCCTAAATCAATCAGTAATAACTTGGAGTTTTTTATTTTTTGCAATTCAGGTGTGATTGTTTCTCTTACATCNATCACAGGTGCAAAAGCAGATACCACCAGAGACAAAGGTGCCGTCACTTTTTTTGCTGCATCTGCCTCCTCCCAAGTCGTTTGCATTGAGAGTGAATCTTTGCCAACTGGTATGACAAGACCAAGCTTGCTGCATAAATCCAAGGTGACCGCTTCAACCGTTTCATATAAAGCCTGTTTTTGTGCGTCCGTCTCGATTGANGACATCCAGTTTGCTGAGAGTTTTATATCACTTATATTGTCAATGGAAGCAGACAAGATATTGGTAATGGCTTCCCCAACTGCCAATCGACCGGAAGCCGAAGGATTTAAAATCGCAATCGGTGTCCGCTCTCCAATTGCCATGGCTTCGCCTTGAAAAGAACTATGGTCTTTAATTGTAACCCCAACATCACTAACTGGAACTTGCCAAGGNCCAACAAACTGATCTTGGGATACCAAACCACCTACAGTCCTGTCGCCAATATGAATGAGAAAAGTTTTATCAGCNACGGTTGGAAAACGAAGAANGTACTCGCAAGCCTGATCAATGTTTATAAANTCTAGATTNCCCATTTCAATTTGCACATTACTCGTTCCTATATTGATCTGTGTTTGGGGAGGGTTGCCAAAAAGAACATCCATGGGCATATCTATTGGGTAGTTATCATAATGATCATCGTGCAATTTAAGATTGCCGTGCTCTTTGATCGTGCCAACGACAGCGTATGGACATCTTTCTCGTTTACAAATACGATCAAATAGAGTCAGATTGCCTGCATCAATAGCCAGAACATAGCGTTCTTGAGCTTCATTGCACCATATCTCCAATGGAGTCATGCCCGGTTCCGCATTAGGTATGCTCCTCAATTCAAGATCTGCGCCCATTTGGCTGTGGTCCACAACCTCAGGGATGGCATTGGATAAACCTCCAGCTCCTACATCGTGAATCAAGAGAATGGGATTTCCATCAGAAGATTCATCGATGGCCATGGAAAAACACTGGTTAATTACTTCCTGAACTCTTCTCTCTAATTCTGCGTTTCCACGTTGCACAGAAGCGTAATCCAAATCTTCTGTGCTCATACCCGATGAGAGCGAAGAAGCAGAACCCCCTCCTAGACCAATCAGCATGGCTGGTCCTCCCAAAACAATCAAAAGAGATTCATCTTCGGTATCACATTTATCCACCGATGAACCAGAAATATTCCCCAAACCACCGACAATCATTATTGGTTTGTGGTACCCCCAAGCGAAATTTTCATCCAGTTGATTCTGGGTTTCAAACGTTCTAAAAAACCCCAATATATTGGGCCTGCCAAATTCATTATTAAAGGATGCTCCGCCAATTGGGCCTTCGATCATAATCTCTAGGGAAGAGGCAATGCGATCAGGCCTGCCAATGCTCTGCTCCCAAGGTTGAACAAAGTCAGGTATCTGGAGGTGTGAGACAGCAAATCCAGTCAAGCCCGCTTTGGGCATGCCTCCCCTACCGGTAGCAGCCTCATCTCTAATTTCCCCACCGGATCCAGTTGCAGCTCCGGGGAAAGGCGAGATGGCAGTGGGGTGATTGTGCGTCTCTACCTTCATCATCGAATGTATATCATCGTTAAAAAATGAA
>JGI24818J35693_1000140_pt1 | contig 11305 bp, 7 predicted proteins | sample METZYME_3_550m_FD_35693 | JGI IMG/M metagenome (IMG submission 35693) | reverse complement strand
TGAGGGCCGCCCGTTCAGCAGGACTGATTTCTCTAACATAGTTGTCCAGGGCAAATACCTCAAAACTGTCATTGGTTTTGGTTCCAAACGTGATTTCGATAAACCGGGACTATTCTTGAGAAATTCCATGTTCCCAAAACAAAAAGAAGAAATGAAAGTCACAATCATGCCGAAGATTAAAACAAAACGGTATGTGGGTACAGAAGGCCTTTTTTCACGGAAAGAACATTTAGAAGATGTGGAAGTTTCGCCCTGGACTTTACCGGAAGAAGATGCGATCCTTATTGGACCCCAGTGTAAGACACCTTGGAAGGTGAGGGGTCCAGTGGGCATGAGCGCCATGAGTTATGGAGCGTTGGGAGAAAATGCTATCAGTTCTATGAGCTATGGGTTAGGAATGGCTACAGGATCCTGGGTTCATACTGGCGAAGGCGGTCTTGCTCCTTATCATACGATTGGCGGCGGGGATGTCATCATGCAGATTGGGTCTGGAATTTTTGGTGTTCGAAATAAAGATGGGTCTTTCAGCTGGGATAAGTTCAAGGAAAAAGCAGCGAATCCACAGTTACGTTGTTTTGAAATTAAACTTGCCCAGGGTGCAAAAATTCGGGGCGGACATGTGGAAGGCAGTAAGATCAATGAAGAAATAGCTGCTATTCGCGGGGTTGAACCATGGAAAACAGTGGACTCGCCCAATCGTCATAATCAGTTTCATGACCTTGCCAGCCTATTCGATTTCATCGATGAAATGCGCAGTCAGGGAGGTAAACCGGTTGGAATAAAAATGGTCATGGGTGGATCCGATAGCGCTGATGATCTTGCGCGTTTTATGTCCGAGACCGGNCGTGGGCCTGATTATATCACNGTTGATGGGGGTGAAGGCGGTTCNGGAGCTACCTATCAGGAAATGGCNGACAGTATGGGTGTCCCCATTAAATCAGGCCTGATCTATTGTGATGATGCCCTNAGAAGATTTGGTGTGAGAGGCAAAGTTAAACTGTTTGCCAGCGGTAAATTATTCAGCCCTGATAAGATTGCAATTGNACTGGCATCCGGGGCAGACCTGNTCAATATTGCCCGGGGCATGATGATATCGGTTGGTTGCATTGGAGCACAGAAGTGCCACACCAATAAATGCCCTGTTGGCGTTACAACCACAGATCCGGATCATCAAAAAGCCCTGGTAGTAGACGAAAAGAAATGGCGGGTTTTGAATTATGTGATCACCTTACGAAATGGCTTGCATACCCTAGCAGCTGCAGCCGGTATTGATTCATATACTAAATTTAATCGGAATCATGTTGTTTATCGTGACCAGTATGGCAAGGTTACATCACTGGAAAACTTATTTCCCTATCCAGATGCTTAGACCCTTTGGTTCAAATGGTTCATTCATATAAATTAGCCGACTTCATTTAACGGAATTTTAATAAAAAAATAAAGGTTAATCTATGGAACTAATTGAACCCATTTTTAAATGGCTGCATATCATTGCTGGAATCATCTGGATTGGTCTGCTTTACTTTTTCAACTGGATTAATGGTCACGTTGTTGCCACCATGGATGCAGATACAAAAAAGAAAGTAGTACCTGAACTGATGCCACGGACTCTTTACTGGTTCCGGTGGGGTGCTGCGTTTACCTGGATCACCGGGTTTGTTTTGTTATTGGTTATTTATTATCATCAAGGATATTTGTTTGATGCGGGTTCTCCTGAAAATTTTGACACTAGCAGTAAATGGGGATTTCCTGCTTATGTTATGATTGCTTTAACCTTTTTTGCTGTATTTGCCTATGATGCATTATATCAATCTCAGATTGCATCTAATGTGCGGGTAGTGACTGTAATCAGTTTTGTAGTTTTAGGGGCCATTGTATTTCTTATGAAAGATTATGCTGGTTTTGGCTATCGCGGTTTTAATATTCATTTGGGTACATTGTTCGGAACAAATATGGCTTTTAATGTTTGGTTCCGAATCTGGCCCGCCCAGAAAAAGATCATAACGGCTATTAAAAATGGTGAAGCACCAGATGGAAATCTAGTGGCGTTAGCTGGCCTTCGTTCAAAACATAACACTTATATGTCTGTACCCTTGATTTGGGCCATGATTAACGAACATCATTCCACTGTTTTTACTGGTGCTAAATTTGGAATTTCAGACCAGTTGAACTGGCTTGTTCTTATGGCTGTTGTTGCTCTCGGTTGGCACATTGTGTGGCAGTTGTATAAAAAATCAGCTACAATTAAAGGTTTCTAACTACCCCTTTCATACCAAAAAAGGGAAAAGCCCCCTGTTCGATCAGGGGGTTTTTTGTTTTTTATCTTTAATTTTCCTTGTTCGTATTTAAATAATAATGAAAATAGACCCACAATTTCCTACCCATTGGAAGCAGTATCTAATACAAAGTTCCTATGCTGCCATCACGGTCTTTTTTATTACCATTATATTATCCAATAATCCTGTTGTCATTGCCAGTATTGGTGCTACGGCATTTATTGTGTTTGCGATGCCTAATAATGTTGCTGCAGAACCAAAGCGTATCATAGGAGGGCACCTGGTGGGTTTTTTTGTAGGGTCTTGCTTTGCCGTATTTCCCTTTATGGATATTCTTTTTTTTAAGGCAGTTTGGTTTTCTGCTTCTGTGGGTATTACTATACTATTGATGGTTGTATTGGACTTTGAACATCCCCCGGCAGCGGGTACTGCTTTGGGTATGACACTGGTTGGGTACAGCAGTTCATCTGCTTCGGCAATTCTAATCAGCGTTGTCATTTTAGCTTTAATCGGGTACGTTGCTAAACCTTTTCTGCGGAATCTGGTTTGAGCTGTAAGACTGCCATTGGGCTACTTATCCTCACAAGGATTCTGTCCCCAAGCCAACCCGACAAATAGTAGTAAGGATATATACCTAACCATTACCAAATCTACCCCTCATCCCATAAACAATAAACCCCACGAATGTGGGGCTTGATGTAGTATAAAAAGTAATTTTACTTCAGAAGTATCATTTTCTTTGTTTGACTAAAATTCCCTGTCTCTATCGTATAAAGGTAAAGTCCTGCTGATATTTGCTGACCTGCATTATTGGTAGCATTCCATTGGATTGATTTATAGCCAGCGCTTTGCCGAGTGTTAAGCAAATTATTTACGACTTTACCCAACATATCATATACTGTTATGTTGACAAATGAATCTTCAGGTAGATCATATTTTATTGTTGTATATGGATTAAATGGGTTGGGGTAGTTTTGGCTAAGGATTAAAGAAGATGGCATAGTAATATTATTATCAATACTTGTTGTTTCGTCAAAATTAAATTCAGAATCTGTTTTTATTAGTGTGCCTCCCCATGTCCCTATAATAAATCCACCATCTGTTGTTGTCTCAATATTTACTCCCCCAACACCATCTGTTACAAAATCTACTTGTTCCTCATTTTCACCCCATTTGTAAACCCACGTATCGTAACTCCCAGCATCACCTGTCCATGCAATACCATCTTGTGCGGTGGTTGTTATTGAATTTCCTGTAGAAAAACCATTCCTTTGATACTTATCATCACCAACTTTATTTCCATCATCATCAATTTGGATAAAAAAAACTTTAGTGTCACCAAGACAATTTGATGGAGTGTTAGCGCATTTTTCGCCAATAATTCCATAGCCACCACCTTCAATTCTTACTATATCATGAGCTTCTTCATAGTAAGAGCCGCCATAGGTTTGTTCCCATATTTTTGAACCATTTCTATTTGTTTTTACAATCCAAAAATCATCATACCATTCAAAAGAACATGGATATCCAGAATTACCATGTACTTTACCTCCAACCATGATAAGCATACTATCTGGGGATTCAATTACAGATTTAAATCTATCATTATCACAATTACCTCCATGCCATTTGCGTTTTAGCACTTCACCATCATGACTGAATTTTACGATCAAAGCCTGTCCATCATTTCCTGGTCCGCCTACTGCATAATATTTACCATTGCTGTGTTCGATAATGTCTTCATAATACGGGTAGGCTCCCATACCGTTTGGGTGTTCCTCATTTTTCCATTCCTGTTCTCCTGTAGAATCAACTTTTACTATACCTACCCAGCCTGCAAACAGGTAACCTCCATCACTGGTTTGGATCACTGATTTTGTGCCCCAATAATCCATCAGGTTGTAAGTGTTCTCCCACAGCTGGTTTCCATACATATCTAATTTTAGAAGCCAAGCCTTGTCATCCTTACACCCTGCAATAATATAGCCATCATCACTTGTTTGTTTTACTGAACCCGCTGAACCACAAGAATTTTCGGGCCAAACATCTACTGTAAATGTAATTACCGGGTCTGGTTGTGANACACTAAAAGACATCAATAGAAGTNTACTTAGCCAACTGAAGATTTTACAAATCAATTTTTTCTCCTTTTAAATCCAAAGAGATTATTAGAAGTAAACTTGAAATAAAAATATTAGTCAATATTGGATGGATCAAGAGGAAATAGCCATATAGACGACTCATTACCAGCCAATATCAAGGTGCCGTCATCCAACTCAATAAGTGATTGGTTAGCGTAATCCAGTTCAACACTCCAAACTATGTCCCCATTCTCATCTGCCTTTATTAAATAGAAATATTTATCAAGTAAATAATATCCACCATCACTAGCAGGAATTATATCATTGATCCATTCGTAACCATTATTATCGTAACAATTATCCCACTGCATATCTCCAGAATTGCTTTCACGCTGTACAATGTAGGCATTACTGTAATTATTGCAATATCCGGCCGCAACATAGTTACCATCTGGTGATTCACAAACGGCGTTCAATGATTGCTGAGTATTATTTCCAAAACGTTTTTTCCAGATTTCGTTTCCGTCAGTATCTGCTTTAACCATAAAATGCTTATAAGCACCATGGGATGTTCCAGAAAAACCAACAAGCACAAAATTGCCATCTGAAGTTTCAATAAGCGATATGCCTTCATCATAATCTGAACTGGAATATGTTTCACTCCATAGTAATGAGCCCCCGCTATTGTATTTGCGTAATGTTGCATTGGCATTATCACCNTCATCATTTTTTGTTCCAGTTACGATANACCCACCANCGCTGTATTCGATGATATCAGAACCCCAGTTATTTTTATTGTTTGTACCGTAGGATTCTTCCCATTGGATATTTCCTGACTCATCTGTCTTTATAATCCATAGATCCACCATCCCAGGGAAAGGGTTTGTATAATAACCTGTCGCAACAAATCCTCCGTCAGAACTCTGAATAACACTATTTAGCACATCATCAACGCCTTTCTCATAGATTTGGCTCCATTCCAATACACCTTGCGAATCGGTTTTTAAAAGCATTCCTTGATAATTTGCCGCACCAGACAAGATGAAACCTCCATCGTTAGTTGGTTGCACACAGAATGCTATGTCACCGCCAGTAGTAATATTATAATTACGAATCCAATCAACGGGAATACCATTGATATCACAATTGCCATCACCACCCCATTCACCACAATCATCCTGCACACAGTCATTTGAAGGATCATTATCACAGGTACCGCACATATCTTCTACAGCATCACCACCCCAGACTCCTAAACAGTCTTGAGTACAATCATTGTCTAAATTATCATCACAAACATCACACTCATCAACATATGCAGATCCNCCGCATTCACCAGCACAGTCTTCTACATTGCCTTCACANTCACAGGCGCCTTCTTCAATACCACCGCCGTTACAAACACCACATTCATCAAATTCACCTATACATTCCACATTTATCGTTGCAGAATAAGTTATCAAATTGGGTACTGTTATCTCATTCCCGGTTGAATCATAGAAGAATAGGAAGTCGGGTAATATTTCGACAATATGGCTGCCCTCTGAATGCCCTTCAAACTCAAGTTTATAAAGAATTCCGGAGCCCGACACACCTGCCCCTGATATTGATGTTGTAGCTAAATGAATAACAGAAGAAACATCATTTACAAAAGTAATTGCTTCTGAACCAAAGAAAAATCCAATCTCATATTCTGTAGCACCCATGAATAAAACATTACTTGAATCATATGCGATACGAAGGCTTATGCCATAAATTGGATTACTTAAATTTCCCACCTGCAGAATTAATTCTCCTGTAGGCTCAACGTTAATATCAAGATTTATAGACATATATCCTGGTGCAAGTGAAATGAATGTAGCGGTGGCGGAGACGACTATTGCACCGGTATAAGTATCAACCAGACTATTTTCATCGGTCACAGTCAGGCTGACTGAATAAGTCCCTTCTTCTTCATATGTATGGATAGGGTTCTGCGCAGTGCTTGTGCTTCCATCTCCAAAATCCCAGGACCATGTAATGATTTCTCCATACCCTGCTGCTGAAATATCCATAAAAGTCACTTCTAAAAAGTTTGCTGAAAAACTAAAACTGGCAGCCGGACCTGTTTCTGTATATTCTTCCACTGTTACATCAGTTTCTTTGGATGATGTTAAGTTATTCTCATCTGTAACAGTTAAACTGACCGTGTATGTTCCAGGTGAAGCGTAGGTGTATGTATGAGGTCCAACACCACTGATATCGTTAACCCCATCTCCATCAAAATCCCAGCTCCAATTGTTGATGTCACTATTCCCCGGTGTTGATGCATCAACGAATGAAATGATCAGATAATTTGATGTGTAAGAAAAATTTGCTGTTGGTCCAATCGTTTGTGATTCTAATACTATTTGCCTAGGCGCAGTGACATCAGACAAAACGTTTTCATCATAAACCTTTAGAGTAACCAGATATGTCCCATCTTCAGAGTACGTATGGATAGGGTTCTGNTCGGTGCTTGTACTTCCATCACCAAAATCCCATACCCATCTGTTGATTGCAGCATCACCAACTGTTGATGAATCACTAAATGAAACGATTAAATTATCTATTGTATAGCCAAAATTTGCAATTGGTCCTGTCGGTGTTTCTTCATCACCGCAGCTAATGAATAAGAAAAATAAGAAGAAGAGATATCTTACTGTCTTCATTGTTTTATTTCATAACGATCATTTTTCTAACATCATGATACATGCCTGCCTTAAGAGCATAGTAGTACAGACCACTGCCTAGCTGGCTACCATCCAGCAAAATGCTGTAAGTGCCACTTTGATAGGTCATATCTTTAATGGGTTCTATTACCGTTTTACCCAATATATTGTAAACCGTCAAGGAAACAGATTCATCTGTTGGCAAATGAAATTGAATCGTTGTTGTCGGGTTGAATGGGTTAGGGTAATTCTGATACAGGGAGAAAACTTCCGGTATCTGAATACCTAATACAGACCTTAACATCTCCCTTATTTCATCTATGACTTCACTTCCTCCTGAAAGTGAATTATAGATCTCTTGGAAGGCAGCTTGATGATTTATAAAAAGAGTTTCATCATTGGGATCTAAAACAAAAGTGTTTCCTCTGGTCTCATGGGTCTTGCCCCAGTTTACACCAACGCCAATGATATCTATTTCATCTACCACTCCATCACCGTTAGCATCTGAAAATGTAGCTGGTAATATTTCCCAAGGTTCCCCTGAAACAGGCGACCAGAAAAACCCTGTTGTATCCCGTGGTGCGCCATTTTCAAAGAAATACACACCAATTGGTAATACATCCAAAGCATCAACAATACCATTATTATCAGTATCACCAGGGTAAACATTTACCCCTGAACAATAGCTGGTGTCTTGGCTGCCCATTTTATTCTCAAGACAGGATGGATATGGAGGGCAAAATTGGTTGTTACGAATATCAATAAAGTTATAACTATTCCAACGTAAATCTATCTCACACAGATCCTCCGGTAATACACCTGTGAATTGATTATGTCGAAGATAAATTCTTCTTAGGTTTCCATAGGGTGCCCCGCTTTCGTAAAAAGCTTCCATATTCCATATTTCCANTGGCACTTCACCTGAGAGTTGATTATTTCTTAAATCCAACGTATGCAAATTGGTATTCCCTAACTCTACTGGGATAGAACCTGTGAGTTGATTATCATACAACCGCAGATACATAAGATTTGTCAGGTTACCCAACTCTGGTGGAATAGAACCTGTAAGCTGACCCCCCTCCGCACTCAAGGATTTTAATTCACTTAAATTACCTAAACTTGCTGGAATAGTAGTTATTTGGGTATTGGAAAAATTAACAACCTCCAATTCATCTAAATTGCCTATGCTTTCTGGGATAATAGAGATTTCATTATTCTCATTGGAGAAATCCAAAAGACTTAATCTCCCATAGCCTTCATCTTCATATGCCCAACCATACCCATAGCCGCTGGGACCACCAGTCCAACTTTGCTCACCTATTTCTAATGGTTCTCCGTTCAAACTCTCATTTACATCAATAAAATCTTGGAGATTATCCAAATCATCTTGATAAAAACACCACCCATCATATATCTCCCCACCATTTATTGGTGGCGGATCAGCTATAGGCGTATATCCATTAGGACAGTTGGGATAGGGATTGCATAATTGGTTATCAATAATATTGATAGGATACGATGGGATCCCAAATTCTTCAAAACATTGAGGGTAAGGCGGACAAAGATTGTTACCGCTAAAAACATAATTTGAATTATTGCACTGGGACCCGCAAACATCAATATTACATAATTCCTCCGGTATCTCTCCTCTGAGATTGTTATACGCTAACCACAGACAACTCATATTGGACAGATATTCAAGCTCTGAAGGNATNACACCATTTATTTGATTATTCTTTAAATTTAATGTNACCAGAGAAGTCATATANCCTATCTCCGGCGGGAGTGGACCCGTGAGCTGATTATACTCTAAAACCAGAGTAGCCAAATTTGTTAAATTACCTATGGAAGAAGGTATTTCTCCTGTGAGTTCGTTATATGAAAGATCTAATCCTGGTTGATAGTCATCTACGCCACCACCTACGTCTTCGCCAAGTTGGGTCAGGTTCCCAATTGTAGATGGTATCGGACCTGTAAGTTGATTATGTTTGAGCCACAATAGATTTAGATTGGTCAGGTTGCCAATACTTTCAGGGATCTCTCCACTAAGATCATTGTCCCAAAAACTTAATCGTTCCAAGTTTACCAGATTACCTATGGAGGATGGGATCTCTCCACTGAGGTGATTATCACTTAAAGATAAAAAAGTAAGTTCGGTCAGGTTGCCGATTTCAGATGGAATATTAGCAGTGCAGTCATCTGTATCATCACAATGTTCATTACAATTATCTGTCTGCCAGTCTCCCAACCAATTATAATTATGACAGCCCAGTTCATTATCAGACAGATCCAGATAAGTCAGATTGGTCAAATTACCCATCTCTGGTGGAATTGCATCACCTGTATGGGGTCCAGTTACTGCCATCTTTAGATTCAAATGAGTCAGACTGGTCAGGTTTCCTAGCTCAGGCGGTATAACTGTGAGTTGATTGTAGTGTAAATCCATATAAGTCAGATTGGTCAGGAGCCCGATCTCAGGAGGTATATCTCCAGTAAGTTCATTACAGGCTAGATCCAAGGTCGCCAGGTTAGTTAAAAGCCCTATCTCAGGAGGTATCGAACCTGTTTCAGACCCTGTGCTGCAGTTATTTTTATTTATTACAGTAGTATTCTCAATGGAATAACATTCAACAGACTCGTTATTAAAAATTTGAAACTCAACACCAGGTGTACCATCATCAGCAGTACAGTCCTGTCCCCAGGACAAGTTGATTAAAAACAAAATCAATGGTGTAATATATTTTCCCATATCCAAATCTACCCATCATCCCACAAGAAAAAACCCCGCCAATTAGCGGGGTTTTTTATTATTTAGTAAAAACGATTAATTGAGTTCGCAACTCATATCGTGTCCACAGCACATGGGTGATTTAATTTTCCCGTGGCCATCAGGACATTTTGCCACGGCTACTTTGGATCCGTCATCTTTTGTGATATGATCATGGACAAGGGATTTGCTGCACTTAGCACATTTCATATCTTCGACACCCATACCGCAGTGTTCGCATTCATATTTTGCCATTATTTGTTCCTTTTCAAAATAAGTTAATATTTGTAGTAAAGTAAGTTACAAATATTTATATAGTAGTAATAATAATAACAGTAATAGGAATTATTACTACTTATTTTTAATTTTAAATATGCGATACAGTCATCAGAGGGAGTTGATCAAAGAGATCGTTTATTCCACAAACTCACATCCTACTGCAGACTGGATCTATGTTGAAGTTAAAAAATCAGCACCTAATATCAGCTTGGGTACCGTGTACAGAAACTTGAAACAATTAAATGATGAAGGGATAATTAGAACCATCTATGATGGTTCCATTGCCAGGTACGATTGGAACCAGGATTCCCATGACCATTTAAAGTGCAAGAAATGCGGCAATCTCATAGATGTACAACTACCAGAAACTGACATTAAAAAAACAGTTAAGAAAAAATATAATTTTGAAGTCGATGATGTGGAAATGACCCTCATTGGCACTTGTAACGAACACACTTAATAAAGGAGTATAACATGTCCTTAGAAGGAAGTAAAACACACGAAAACCTAAAAGCTGCTTTTGCGGGAGAATCACAGGCCAATCGCCGTTATTTGTATTTTGCCCGTCAGGCAGATATCGAAGGGTATCCGGAAGCCGCCGGTGTATTCAAGAATACCGCGGACGGTGAAACTGGACACGCTTTTGGACACCTGGAATTCATGGAAAAGGGCGGAACCGGCGATCCTGCAACAGGATTAGCCATAGGTGAAACTTCTGTTAACCTGAAAGCAGCAGTTGCTGGCGAAACCTACGAGTATACAGAAATGTATCCCGGGTTTGCAGCCACAGCCAGAGAAGAAGGGTTTGACGAAGTTGCCGAATGGTTTGAAACGCTGGCTCGTGCTGAAAAATCCCATGCCGGTAAATTTCAGGAGACCCTCGATAGCTTGTAAACTGAATGGTTTAGTCTCGGGCTCATTCTTTAGAGCCCGAGACCAGGCTTATAATTTATAAACGGGGTTAATTCTAATTTGTTAGATCATTCCAACACATACGATACTGTATACGATATCACCAACTCCTTATACTGGGATAAACATTCGCTTTACCAGGAAATGGACCGTGTTTATGATATCTGCATTGGCTGTCGCTTATGTTTTAACCTGTGTCCTTCATTTCCATCTCTTTTTGATTCTGTAGATGGTGCGGGAACTCGAAAACGGGAACTTGCAGAAAAAGAAGGTAGGGTTGAAAAACAGGCTGAAAGGCGA
>JGI24818J35693_1000132_pt1 | contig 11540 bp, 10 predicted proteins | sample METZYME_3_550m_FD_35693 | JGI IMG/M metagenome (IMG submission 35693) | reverse complement strand
CTCAGTTTCACCTAATAATAGAAGTTTTGCTGAATCAGCAGGTGGGGGAGGTACAGGATTATATGAGCCTTGGGGCAAATGTGTAGCAGAAGCAGAAACTCATCATGAAGAAATAGTTTCCTACAAAATACCTATGAAAGAGTTCAGGAAAGGACATAAGATACCTGACATTCATTATGAATTAATATCACACTTAACTGATCAATATGTATCTAAATATGGTCCAAATGGATTCTTAAATTACCTACCAAAAGGTCTAAAAGAAGCTGGCGAATACTTTTTAAAGAAAAGTCGTTGGAAATAGGGTAAAACAAAACATCCTTCCCAAAGCGAGAAGCTTAGAAGTTGTATGAACGATAGCTAGTCAGCTTTTTATAAATCACCAATAACCTTCTTAATCATTTCCTTATGTTGCTCAATAAGGGTTTCAATATGGGTTGGGTTATTACTAATATCATTAACGATTTCATCAATTTCAATATTATTTTTTTTTAGTGCTAACTTGATTGCAAAAAGCTCTTCTTGAAGAACGGTTAATTCCTGAAGGGTCCTTAAAAGCATGTCATATAATTTATCAACTTCAGGTATGTCACTAAAAACTGGGCTGTCTTCTGATAAACCTTTTATGTTATTTTTATCATTTTTCTTATTCATCACTGCTGTCTACCTCAAAGACCAATAAAGATCCCAATCCATACTGCCTCCAAGCTGTTTAACTCTATCGTATCTTGCATCTGAAAACCCTGATTTCTTCATTAAAGATAAGATATCTAGATTGGAATAAGTTTCCCAGAATGGTTCATTGTTATACTTATAATCCCACAAGTAATCGGCTTGCTGGTAGGCATCGAGTTGAGAATTTCTTAAAGGAACATCTTGGTGGAGTGCAATACCCTCAGCATTTAGTAACCGATAACTTTCAAGCATCATCTTTTCAATTGTCAACGGTGACATCTCATGCATGGCATTATGAGACACCACTAAATCAAATGAAGCGTCCTTAAATTCAATTGATTCTGCGTCACACTGATAAAAGTGCACGTTAACACCTAGGGCCTCTGCCCTTGCATGGGCATACCTCAATAAACCCGGTGCTATATCAATAGCATAGACTGTTGCATCAGGAAATAAACGAGCATATGGGGTTGAAGATGCACCTGCAGAACAGGCAATATCCAATATCTTCTGAGGTTTAAAATCAGGCATTTTATCAAGTAAAAATCTAATGGCTAACTCAGCCTTACTCTCGTTTGCTTTTATAGACTGGCCTTGTGAATAAATGGTCCCACCGGCCTCATATAACGCACCAGCTAAAACATCACTTTGATGGCGGTTTAGGAAATACCCACCAGGCTGCAAGTGAACATTAACATCAGAAATCCCTTCAGGAAATGATAATTCTTCGTCAAGTTTAATGCTGCCACCACTGTCTGATTGGTTAATACATCCGTTATAAAATGAAATTAACCTCTCTTCTTCGCGGACTAATGGATCCGTAACAGCTTCCCACATCATTTCTTGGGCACTTCTGGCAAGACGTCCCCAGATTTTTCTAGGGNTAAGCTTTTGAAAAAAATCATCAATTAGTTCTGGGTCATCACTCTCAATAAGATCAGATGGGACAAATTGTTTTAGCTGAGGTCGCAATCGTCTTCCTATGTCTTGNTTTAAGGCTAAAACAAAACGTTGCCGTGAAGCTTCTTTGAAGGTGGGCTTTATTTGTAGCTGATGCTCTTCATTCCTGGGCAAGGTCATTCTCCTTCAAACGATAATACTTCAGTGGAACACAACTTAATAACATAAGTAAAGCTGGCATAACTGCTGCTAGAAAATAGATGCCAGAAATTGTTGTAGACGACTGAATAACCACTTCACCACTTTGTGAAGATTGATAACCAAAGTATTGCAGAAAGAGTCCTGCCATGGCACCACCAATTGCGAAAGATAGCTTTTCAGCGGTGGTATAGAGACCTGCAAATATTCCTTCTCTTCTAAGTCCTGTTTGTTGCCAATCATAATGGATAGTATCAGGCAGCATAGCTTGTCCAAGCAATAGTAAACCACCTGCAAAAATGCCGTACAGGGATGACCGAAACAATATCCAAAACATGCCTGTCTGTGGATCTGAGAAATACCAAGAGAGGCTGATTAACGCATAACCTACAGCTGCAACTTGGTAAAGTTCTGCCTTAGAATACTTCTTCACCAAAGACATCCAAAATGGTTGAACCAAAATAATAATAACGGAGCTGATTGCAAAGTACAGTCCTAGATCATTGAATTCTTTTTTTAACCAATGTTGAAAAAAATAGGCCATTGATGCAAGCATGATTGCTGTTGCTGTTAGTTGTAAAAATTTTGTAATAATCAAAAATAAAAAGGGTTTATTTTCTAGAATTAGTTTAGTTGAATCTTTTAGAGATAATTTGGTCTTTAGCTTAGGAACTGTTTGATTAGCCCCTTTGGTTCCCAGAAAACAAAAAATAATTGCAATCATTGCTACAAAGCCTAGGATGATGGCCATTTTCCCATGTGCAGATCTCCCCCCTCCAAACCAAAAAACCATCATTGGTGCAAATGAAGAGCCAATCAACTGACCCATACCAATTGCTCTTACTCGCCAGGCCATTAGTCGTGTTCTCTCTAATGGCAGAGTGGACATCTCTGCAGGCATAGCGAGATAAGGGACATTAAAAATAGTATAAAAAGTTGAATAAGCTATAAGGCCTATGAAAATAGCTGTAATTACTGAAATGTTTGATGGGACATTAAAAAGATAAATAAATGCCATTGCAGAACCTACTCCACCTATAATTAACCAAGGCCTCCGTCTGCCCCATTTACTTTTTGTACGATCAGTAATCCAACCCATCAAGGGATCTGTTACTGCATCATACAGTTTGGATAAAAGAAGCAAAAGCCCAGCAACGCCAGCTGCTATACCAAGTTCATCAGTCATAAAACGAGTCAATAGCACTGTTTGTGTATTAAAAAAAATAGCCACTCCCAAGCTACCAAGGCCCCAGCTAAGAACATGTTTTTGTTGGATCATTTTCATCTTTCTTTTAGATCATTCAAATGAAGTTACTGCTTAGTATATAGATGGATGATGAATTAAGATTCAGGATTATTATTAATACTATGTAGATACTGTAACTGCTTCGTTATTATGGATTGTTATATATGAAAATCGTGGTTATATTCAAAGTATTATAACTTTACAAATCCTATCCAAAACGACAATACTGTCAATATATATAACTAGTTATGACATATGTACAAAATTTCTGAATCTATCTGAAAGAGTGCGATTAAACTTATGCAGAAATCAAGGTAAAATTATGAAACGACTGCTTTGTCTATACTTAGTCATTGCTTCAGCATTTGTTGAAGGCCATGATAATCAAACAGAACGCCCATTGGTTCAAAAAAATGGATCATACAAAATAATTCCTCTGGAGAAGGATTCCATAGTTCTTAAAGTCATACAAAATGGGGTCAATTCTTTACAAAACTTTCCTACTCCACAAGAGGGCCTAAAACATAACCTAGACCATATGATTAAGCTTGCAAGAACAGCTTGTTCTGAAGGAAAAAAACCCGATATTCTTCTCTATCATGAATTTCCATTGACTGGTTATTCCTCAGGAACTCGTGATGAAAAACTTAAATTTACTGTTCAAATACCTGGTCCAGAGACCAGAGCATTGGGGAAATTAGCAAAAGAGTGTGACACTTATTTAATATTTGGCAGTTATGCTTTAGATCCGGAATGGCCAAACCATATATTGAGTATCAACACAGCAATAGGTAGAGACGGGCAAATAGCAAAATTATTTTGGAAATCTAGAAATATTAAAAGATTTTATAAAGATCGAGAAATTACCACCACAACCGTTGAAGCAGTAAGAGATGCATATCGATCCAAATATGGAATCGATGAAGAATTCCCGATTCTAAGAACAGAGTTTGGGAATATTGCAGTGAGCACCGTACAAGGAGATCCTTTTATTTTCGCAGCATTTGCAATGAAAGGAGTAGAAATTATGCTTAGAACCGCAACACTTTTTTCAGAACCTGATGTTTTGGCTATGGCATGGTCAAATAATTTTTATACTGCAATGGCAAATATCACAATACCACTTGATAACCCATACAATAATCGGGGTGGGCATTCACTCATCGCATCACCGGATGGCCAAATCATGGTTCAAGACCCAAGCACCTATGAAGATGGGATTATCGCAGCAGAAATACCCATCGCTTCGTTTAGAAAAAATAGAAAAATTCCTAATTACGCTCTTGAACTTGTACAGCCCGTGTTTGAACAATATCAACAAGAGATTCCAATCAATCATCTGAGCATACCTGTTGACGAACTGCCGCAAACCGGTGAAGAAATGAAAGATTTGTTTGATAGGCTTAGCAGATATTTGAACTAGTCATTTAACCAACACAAATAATTTCAAAGGAAAAACTAAAATAATGAAATTAAAACGCTCACATATTTTGCTTGTTATCATTTTTTTAAGCTGTTTCGACAATGCTATATCGTACGAACTCAACCCTGGAAAAGGTTATTTAACGGCATCTAGAAAAATCACATGCTCACTGAAAGATAATCAACCCATAGTGTATTGGTGGTATGGCAGAGTATATAGTCGCGTACCAGGAGAGAGAGACAAGTTATTATTTAGAGTTGAAGGCATGAATATTCGCCAATGTGCAACCATTGAAGACGATAAACGTGGGCTGGGCTTTCGAATGGTGAGTCGTGAGCTTCTTTTTTACCAAGATCCTAAAACCGGGGAAATACTCGACACTTGGGACAACCCTTGGACTGGGGATACGGTAGAAGTCTTACACGTGGCCAATGATCCAGTCAATTGGGGCAATACCTATGAGCTGGATATAAATGGAGATCCATATCAAATGGATCTGAGTATTCATGGAGATTATTGGTGGGATACATCGACCATACCATTGTTTTATAAGAATCCACTGGGTGGAGACTATCAGGATTATGTGGGAGGCATTTATCATGCTACGGAAATGTTTAACACAACTGGCAATGTTTCCGATTTAACTGATGATAGTAAAGATACTGCTGAGATCAGAGTTGGTTGGGAAAGAATGTCTGATTGGCTGCCTTGGATGAAAATGAGCGGCAGAACAGGAATTGTCTACTTCCACACTTTTGGGAGAAAACTAGAAAGCTTTGATCAGCTGCCAGAATCATTTAAATATGAAATTGAGAAAAACTACCCAAAGTATAGGCAGCCTCCACCAATAGATGATCAAAGAAAAAATGAAACGAGTTGGACATACTTTAAAAAAACCCTTTCCAATAATAAAGATTAAAAACTACACAAATTCATGAATAAATTGAATCAAAAAATCATAACTAAACTACACCGATGGTTAGCATTTACTGTGGGTATCTTTATTATCTTTCAATCAGCGTCTGGAACAATTGCACAAAAAAGATTTGAACTTATGCAATTTTCTAGCCCAAGTGACTATCGGGTAGAGCAAATAGCTCCTCCCGCCTCACCAAAAGAAATTTTTATAAGCATTAAAGAACAAAAACCGGACATAAATATTGCTCACGTTATGATGCCTTCAAGGGACGCTCCAAACTCGGCAGTAATCATTATGGGTGGCAGAGACCCAGATAACCCGCATGATTCATCAAGAATCATAGCTTTTGACCAATACAGCAAAAAAGTTATCACTGAACATTCCCTTAAGGCTGGCTGGGTTGGTGCAGTAACCCTTCTGCATCGTTGGGTTTTATTCGGTAAAACGGGAGTGATCATAGTTAGCATTCTTGGAATACTGACTCTCCTGATGGCAGTCTCAGGACTTTATCTTTTTTTTAAAACCAGGAAAACAACAAAACAATTGCCCCTACTAACTAGAGTGCACAGAAGCGCTGGTTTTATTTTGTCAGTATTTCTTATTTCCGCNTCGTTAACTGGGATNATCATGAGCTTATCATCTTGGCAAGCTAAGACGTCTGGAAAATCGGTTTTTTCTAACCTAATGTCTCAAAGTTCAATCATGGCTCAACACGGCGATAAAACAGTTGATCCAGATGTAGCCTATTCAATTGCAATTCAGTCGTTGCCAAGCAACCAACTACTATCCGCTTTTTCATATGCTGGAGAGCACAGTCCAAATTATTGGTTTGCTTTTTTTGATAATCGCATGTTCCGAAATGATGTTCTAGTTGATGGTTCGAATGGGAAGATTGTAGGCATTTATCCCAGTGGAGTCACATCAGGGGGAGATGGGCCAAAACGGTACCTTTTCCCCATTCATAGCGGGCACTTTTTTGGAAAAATAGGCGGCACACTAATGAACTTAAGCGGTGCTTTGATAATTTTTTGGCTTATTTCAGGAATCATTATCTATAAAAGAAAATCTTGAACCAACCCAATACAGCAAAGAAAAAAGAATTACTTTGTATCGGTCAAACTAGACTTGTAGGTTTCTGCCAACATCATAACTGACAATAGTGTAAGTATCGAAGCAAACGCTATATAGACTGATACCCAAATGACATCGTATTCAGTCCAGAGTTTGGTAGCTATCGTGGGAGCAAGGGCGCCACCTATTATTGCCCCGAATTGATAACCAAGCGATGCCCCAGAATATCTAACTTCTGTACTAAACAACTCAGTAAATAAAGCCGCCTGAGGACCATACATCATTGCCAGAAAGGCCTGTCCACCAGTAATTGCCAATACGGTCAACCAAAAGTTACCAGTATCCACCAAGGGAAACAGTACAAATGCCCAAAGGGCCGTTAGCACCGCACCTAGCATAAAGACCCCTCGACGACCATGTCGGTCAGAATAGGCCGAAGCCAAAAACTGTGCGGGAATCATCAAGGCTGACGCGATCAATATCGCGGCCAACATTTCAGCGCGCGACATTCCTGCACTCGTTACGCCGTAAGTTAGCAAAAAAACAGCTAAAATATAGAAGGTCACCTGAATTGATAAGAACGCACCGGCAGCTAGAAATATTCTTCGGGGATACTTACTTATGGCTTCCAAGACAGGCGAACGACCAGCAAGTTTGGGCGTGTCAAATTCATTTTCTTGTCTCTTTTCTCTTAACGCCTCCAATTCCTTGAATGCTCTGGTGTCCTCAAGATTTAACTGGACATACATACTAATGCCTATCAACACGCGCTGGCCAAGAAAGGAATGCGCCAACCCCACATGTTAAAAAAATCTTCGGAAACCAGAGCACTAATTATTATGAAAGCAAGATTTGCCAAAATCACACCAACAGGAGCCCCAGCTTGGGCATATGCTCCATAGTAGCCTCGCTTGTCGTCAGGAGCACTTTCTGTGACGAGCAACATAGCTCCACCCCATTGTCCCCCTATGGCTAATCCTTGAGCGAAACGTAACAAGGTCAACGCAATAGGCGCTGCAATACCAATCATGGCATAAGTGGGGAGGAGTCCAATCATAGTTGATGACACCCCCATCAACATCAATGCGATTACCAATGTCCTTTTTCGACCGATTCGGTCCCCAAAGTGCCCAAAGACAATCCCTCCTATTGGTCTAGCAACAAAACCTGCAGCAAATGTAAGAAAGGATAAAATCAAGGCCATCGTTGGTGTGGCTTCGGGAAAGAATACTTTAGGAAAAACCAGTGCAGCAGCAGCTCCATAAAGGAAAAAGTCATACCATTCNATGCTTGTGCCTGCAAGAGCAGTCAGAGCTACCTTGCGTATATTTGATTTTAGGTGAGCATCTTCACCTACACTTTGCGTTGATGTATCTGAGCTTTCCATTATGTTCCTTGCAAAAAATATTATTCTTTTTGGAACTATCAATCAAGACGTTTGAATCTTAAGATGTGTGGTAGGAATGGAGAACAACAATGAAAAGAACCCAATGACAAAACCACCTATTGTCATAGTTGGCGCTGGGCCGGTTGGTCTGGTGACGGCGCTTCGTTTAGATAGTTTTGATTTGCCTGTTATTGTTTTAGAGCGAAATTTAGAAGTTCAAAACGACCTACGTGCTAGCACTTTTCATCCCCCAACACTGGAAATGCTAGATGATTTTGACATTACAGAAAAACTCCTTGAGGTTGGTCTTAAAACATCAACATGGCAGATCCGTATGCATGAAACCGGAGAAAAAGCTGAGTTTGATCTAGACGTGATTGCACAAGACACAAAATACCCCTTCCGCTTACAAGTCGAGCAGCGTATTTTATGCAAACTTGCAACAGATCAAATCGCCGATCTGGATAATGTTGATCTTCGTATGGGTCATGAGCTCTTAAGCTTCGAACAGAATGATGCTGCTGTCACCATGACTGTGAAAAACCCATCCGGGGAGCTGTATGAGGTTATGACGACCTATATGATTGCCGCNGATGGTGCAAACAGCTTCATTCGTACATCCATGGATCTCAATTTTGAAGGTCATGCCTATCCAGAGACAACCATTCTTGTGACGACAAAATTTCCATTTCATGAACATATTGAAGGGTTATCGAATGTAAATTATATATGGTTTGAAAACGGAACCTTTTCACTGTTACGCTTGCCTGATGTATGGCGCTGCAGTTTATATGCTGAAGTGGGCCAAGAGATTGAACANGCGTTAGAGCCAGCCAATATCGAGTCTAAACTGCAGCTTATCGTGCCAAAAGATACCCCTTACGAGGTTGAGGAAATCCGCCCCTACCGAATTCATCAACGTATCTTAGATGACTACCGTGTTGGACGTATTTTATTTGTCGGAGACGCTGCACACGTGAATAGTCCGTCGGGCGGTATGGGAATGAACGGTGGGATACATGATGCGTGGAGTTTGACTGAAAAATTACCGAAAGTTTTGCACGGCGAAACTGACATTGATCTGCTTGATTTATATACCAAGCAAAGGCAACCTATTGCCAAGGATGAAATCTTAAAGCAGGCCCATAAAAATCGTTCACGAATGCAGGAACGTGATGCTGTTAAACGTCGTGAAGAGCTCCAGCGTTTACAAGAAATTGCAAATGATCCAGCAAAAGCACGGGAATTTTTACTTAGGTCAAGCATGATTGTTGGCCTTACTAAGTCGCGAGCGATTCAATGATGGATAAAACAGACAGAGATTATGGATGGTTAGGCCGTGTCGGCATTGGCACACCGCAGGCTAACCCGACTGTTGAAGCAGAGATGCGACGGCTTATACCGAAAGGTGTTGAATATTTCACGCTAAGATTGACAAGTGCCAGCAATGACCCATCGGTTCGTTTAAAAGATTATGNAACAGGGCTGCCAACATTTATTGAAGAGAGGTTTGCAGGCTTAGAGGTAGATGCTTTTTTCCTGGGATGTACAGCAAGTACCTACTTGCTAGACCCAAGTAGAGAAGCTGATATTTTTTCTGAAGCATCTGAAAAATTAGGGGGAGCTCCCATTATTTCTGCTGCTCATGCCTTGCGTGCATGGTTAAAGGATATTGAGGCAAAATCCATCGCAGTTGCAACGCCATACCCAGATTGGCTTTTTAAACTAGCAGAAAAATATTGGCAAAAAGCAGGTTATGATGTTGTCACCAGGCAGCAAATTGATATTGGTGGTGATGATACTTTTGGTATTTATCAACTGCAATCTGTTGACGCACGCCCTGCACTTGAAAAACTAACCACTGCAGGTGCTGATGCTATAATAATTTCAGGCACTGGCATGCCTTCACTGAGCTTGTTAAAAGCGGCAGAACAGATGGATATAAAGATTATGTCATCCAATTATGCAACAGCGATTAAAGGTTTGGCCCATTTAAACCTGGAGCCGACAACTTCCTCCCATTGGGGTTAAAGAATTAGGCCATGACGATAAAAGATATAAATATACCCANAGAAGTGACGAGTTTTATAGGTGGTCAGTGGATGGAACCTCAAGGCGAGGCATACCAAATTCCTGTGATACATCCAGCCACTGAGGAGACGGTCTCAANACTCCTTGAGGCAGACGAAGCTGAGGTGGCTGTAGCCGTTAAAACCGCAAAAGATGTATTCAATACCGGCGTGTGGTCCAAGGCTAGTGTTGACGAGCGTAAGGGGGTTCTTTTAAAGATTAAAGACCTAGTATTAGCGAATAAAGATGTTATTGCCCGAATGGAAGTTACAAATACTGGGGTCCCTATTTCACAGGCCTATGGTCGCCAAATTCCTAGAAGTGCAATGAACTTCGAATTCTTCGCAGAATTTATTTCACAGGTATCAAGCCCTGTTTTTGATCAAAACCCAAACTTTATAACTTTCATACGTCGTGAACCTGTAGGTGTTGCAGGGCTAATTGCACCTTGGAATGCCCCGATGGCGCTTGCGAGCATGAAACTTGCTGGTGCAATAGCTTTTGGTAATAGTTGTGTGCTTAAACCGTCAGAACTGACACCGCTTGGATTTATTCCTTTTATGGAACTATTGTCTGAGGCTGGCTTACCAGACGGTGTTATTAATATGGTTAATGGTCGTGGCCACGTCACAGGTGCAGCCTTGACGGCCAACGAAGATGTAGATGTGATTGCCTTTACTGGCGGTACAGAAACAGGACGCATCATTAGTGCAGAAGCTGGCCGTACCCTTAAGAAAACCGTAACAGAACTGGGTGGGAAATCAGCAAATATTATCTTTGCCGATGCTGACTATGATCGCGCCTTAGATGCTNCATTAGTGGCTATTTTCTCAAATAATGGTCAGCAGTGTTTGGCAGGGTCACGCATTTTGGTTCAGCGTTCTATTGCCGAAAATTTCACACAAGATTTTGTNGCNCGGACAAGAAAACTAAAAATTGGTGATCCATTTGATACGTCCTCTGAAATTGGGCCGGTTATTTCTAAANGTCAGTTCGAAAGAATGAACCGTTTNGCCAAATTAGCAGAAGAATCCGACGGTATTGAAATTTTAACTGGTGGCAAACCTGCAGAAGGTTTTAATAAAGGCTATTATTTTGAACCAACTGTAGTACGTGCGACAGATAATAAGCAGATTGTCTGCCAGGAAGAAATATTTGGTCCTTTCGCAACCATCCTTACCTTTGACACTGAAGAAGATGCATACAGTATTGCCAATGATAGTAATTTTGGTTTAGTGTCTTACGTTTGGTCAACAGACATCCGTAAAATAATGAGGGCACAGGCTGAAATCAGAGCTGGGGTCGTGTGGGTAAACACACCACTGATGCGAGAATTACGTGCTCCCTTTGGTGGTTACAAGCATTCAGGTGTTGGTCGCGACGGTGGTGAATGGAGTCGTAATTTATTCACGGAAGAGAAAACAGTCTCAATTCCTTTGAATGAATTTCCTATTGCCAAGCTTGGTATTTAAATGATAATTAAAAACTACTAAAATTTTAATTAATAAGCTTTTCCAACTTTCCCCGCTTAGTTCCACCACCTAGTCCAATTTAGAATAATTCATTAATCTGTTATAACTAGATAGATGGAAAAACTTTTTAAAGAGCCAGAAGGAATTATTTATAATGGAGGGGCAATACTCTATGCAAT
>JGI24818J35693_1000128_pt1 | contig 11865 bp, 10 predicted proteins | sample METZYME_3_550m_FD_35693 | JGI IMG/M metagenome (IMG submission 35693) | reverse complement strand
GGATTACCTGTAGATTATGGTCAACGCAGAAGCCTGGCTATGGAAGCATTAAATCAATCATTGAAAGCAGGTTATTCCCGTGATTATCAAACCATGATTCGCCGTTATTTTAACGCACTTAGTCAATCAGAAAAACAAATAGTGCTGACAGATTCTACATTCAATGAATAAAGCAATTATCATAATCAGCTGTAGTATTCTTCTTGGGCAAATTACTGTAATGCCCCAAGGAAGAGATTTAATTCAGAACGCATTATTGATGGAGCGTAGAGGAGATATCGAGCGGGCTCGTACCTTTTACGAAGATATGCTTAGAGAAAACCCTGGGAATCGTCAGGCCTACCAACGCCTAAAAGAAATACTTAAACGGACTGGAGAACTAGATTCAGCAGCTCAATTAGTTGAAGTTTGGATCGGTCTGAACCCAAATGATCTACAAGCATATATAGAGCTCGGTGAAATAGTATTTTTAAAAAAAGATAAAATAAGGGCTGCCAAGATTTGGCATGATTTTGAAATAACATATGGTACTAATAAAAGTATTTACAGGATGTTGGTCCATACNTTTAGTCGGCTTGGATTAACTGAAGAAATGGAAAGATTAGTAAAACGAGGTAGAAACAAATTAGGTCAAAAAGATATGCTGGCCCTAGATTTGGCAAATTATTACTACTCAAGGCAAACTTATGATCGAGCGATAGACGAATATTTAATCTATATCATAGAGCACCCGCAACAAGAAAAGCTTGTGACTGATCGTGTATTACTAATGAGTGACGATCCCGAAAATCATTTGCTAATAGAGAAGAAACTCATTTCTTCTCTTGAAAATAACCATTTGATTATCAATAAATTATTGGCAGGATATTATTTTAAGACTAGTCGCTACAATGAGGCACTAAATACCCATCGATCGATGGGACTGGATAACAACTCAGATTTTAATCGTTGGCTTTTACTTGCTGGGAATTTACGCAAGGAAAGCCAATATGATCTGTCTATCAAAGCTTACCAGGAACTTCTAGATCTTGAACTAGAGATACATCCAAAAATTATTGGAGAAGCATTATTAGGCCTGGGTAAAACATACGAAGATCAACTACTGCCTAATATTCGGAACAATTTATTAGTTGTTTTTTATCCCGATAATTTATTTTTCAAAAATGAATTTTTACAGATTTCTTCAAGATCTCGTGAATCACTCGAAAAAACATTTGAACTCTATAAAAGAGTTTTGCAAGAATTGCCTGCTTCATCATTCTCACCAAAGGCACATTTTCGACTTGGTGAAATTCAATTCAAGATCACGCGAGACTTTGATGGTGCCCGCGCATCATATTTATCCGCGTTGGCATCACGTCCGGATAATAATCTTCGGCAAAATATTCTACTTCGTATTGGAGATACTTTTATTGCAGAAGGAAATTTAATAGCTGCTCGCAACCATTTTAAAGTTCAACATCGAAATAATAATAACAGTATCAGCCCATTTACTATGAAAGAAATCCATTTAACATTTTTAACAGGAACAATTGACACAGCTAAAACTGTTCTGGATTCGGTGATCGTAAATTCTTTGCCGAACGATAAATATTTTAACGATTTAATGGAATTACAGGATATTATTGCGCAGCATTATACCTTTGGTAGTGAGACAGATAAAGAAGCGTTACTACAATATTCAATTACAGAAAGATTTTTGCAACAGTACAAGTTAGTAGAAGCCGCTGAAATGTTGGCCTTTATAAGGGAAAATTATCCGGATGTATCTATTTTGCCCACAGTGATGCTTAGAGAATGTCTATTAAGGTTATTGTTGGAAGATGTAAGCATATCGTTAAATATTGCAAAATTATTAGAAAAGACTATATTTGCTCCACAAGGAATCACAATTCAGGGTGAAATCAATGAACAGTTTTTTGGAGACATTGATGAAGCAATGAAATTTTATAATAATTTATTAGAATCCTACCCCATGTCCATGCTGGCTGAACCAGTGAGAATGCGAATGCGACAGTTGAAAAACACTGAGGAAAGCTAAATGAAACAATTGATAATCATCGTTAATATTTTTCTACAGCTTCTTGTGGCTGCAGATAAGCTGTTAATACCAATGGATCAAATCCAAAAGGATCATTTGAAGGCCTATGGAATAGCTTTTTGGACATTAGAAAAAAATATAAACATTGAGTGGTTGTTAAATTATCGTGGTGGCTCATTCCTAATAGATTATTATTCACCAATAGCACAAGAATGTAGAATACGCGGAGTGAGCTTTAATCGTATAACAGCTAATGGCGTTTTAGATATTTATACTGAAATCGAGCAAAATAATATGGATATTGTTCTTTTGGAAAAGGCGCCTAGAATCGCCATATATACTCCCCAAAATAAACAACCATGGGATGATGCTGTCACACTGGCTTTAACCTATGCGGAGGTGCCCTATAAAACACTTTGGGATGAAGAAGTATTCCAAGGTGAATTAGAAAAATATGATTGGCTACATCTCCATCATGAAGATTTTACTGGCCAATATGGTAAATTCTACCGGAATTATCACACTGCACAGTGGTACATTGAACAACAATCAAAATATGAAACCATGGCCAAAAACCTTGGTTTTCTTACAGTTCATGAGCAAAAGAAAGCTCTTTCTCGTTTGATCCGTGACTATGTGGGAAACGGTGGCTTCCTTTTTGCTATGTGTTCCGCCACTGACACCTATGATATTGCCTTAGCCGAAGATGGTATTGATGCTGCTCATCATGTTTTTGATGGAACACCTATCACATCAAATGTCAACTCAAAACTTGACTTTAAAAAAACTTTTGCATTCACCGATTTTTCGCTCATGACAGATCCAATGGTTTATGAATTTTCAGATATCGATTTCCCACCAAGTCATAACCCTATCACGCGTGGTGCTGAAGCTGATTATTTCACCTTATTCGAATTTTCTGCAAAATACGACCCTGTCCCAACGATGCTGACCCAAAACCATGTAACAGTTATCAAAGGATTTATGGGGCAGACTACCGGGTTTCACCGGGAGCGAATCAAAAAACACGTGGTATTAATGGGAGAAGATCCGGCCTCCCCCCAAGTAAAATACCTCCATGGGAATTTTGGTCAAGGCACATATACCTTCCTAGGCGGACATGATCCAGAAGATTATCAACATTTTGTTGGAGATCCACCAACCGATCTATCCTTACATAGAAATTCACCTGGGTACCGATTGATACTAAATAATATTCTTTTCCCTGCTGCAAGAAAAAAAGAACGAAAAACATGATGGATAGTTTTCATATCCATGAAGACAAGCTTGATGATGCATTTATGGTTTCCACGAACATACCAGAATTTGATGATCCTTATGAAATATCAGAATATTCAAAACGCCTGAATAGTACTGTTCACCTTATTTTGACGGCATATGATGATCATAATCCAATTGCCTTTAAAATTGGTTACCATAGACATTCTGATGGATCATTTTACACTTGGATGGGTGGAGTCCTACCAAATTATCGTAGAAAAGGTATTGCTAATAACCTGGCTGATCACCAGGAGGCCTGGGCAAAGAAAAAAAGTTATAACTCTATTAAAGTGCAAACCAGATCAAAACACAATGCAATGCTAACGCTCTTAATAAACCGTGGATTTCAAATAACCAATAGAAATGAAAAAATATCTAATTCTAATACCCACATTTGGATGAGTAAACCACTATAATATGTGGATTCAAAAAGAGATTTCTCTACCAGCTAAACCACGCGGTTTTCATTTAATCACAAACGATATACTGAATAGTATTCCGGTTACTAAAACGATCAAAAATGGGTTATTGCACGTATTTATAAAACATACATCTGCTTCTTTGACCATCAATGAAAATGCCGACCCAAGCGTACGGACAGATTTTGAATCCCATTTCAATCATATGGTGCCAGAAGATCAACTTTACTATACACATACTATGGAAGGGTCCGATGATATGCCTTCACATTTGAAATCATCCATACTAGGATCATCGATAAGTATTCCCATCACCGATGGACAACTCAATCTAGGAATTTGGCAGGGTATATATTTATGCGAACACCGTAACCGTGGTGGTGGTCGCAGCGTCATAGTAACAATACATGGGGATGACTGTAGAAATTAGGTAGATAAAAGAAATTAAGACTTCCTCTTTACTGCATTCCAGATCTTGTCCATTTCATCTAATGAGGATTCTTCAAGTGTTTTACCTCTTCTTTTTAGTTCTTTTTCAATCATTTTGAAACGATTTATAAATTTATTATTTGTTCTTCGAAGTGCATCTTCTGCAGGTATCCCCAGGAACCTTGCCAAATTAACCAATGCGAAGATAGTGTCTCCGATCTCTTCTTCTATGGATTCTTTATTATTTTCCTGCTGGGCCAATTTTATTTCCTCCAATTCTTCGTTCACCTTTTCCCATACAGATTCTATTTTCTCCCAATCGAAACCAACATAAGCCGCTTTTTCTTGCAATCGCTGTGCCCGAACCAATCCTGGTAAATTGACCGGTACACCATCTAACCGAGATTCGCGTTTCTTTTCTTTTTGTTTCTCTGCTTCCCAATTCTGCTTCGCATTAAAGGCAGCATCGGCTTTTGTATCCCCAAATACATGAGGATGACGTCGGACCAATTTTTCATTAACAATTTTTAGACTTTCATTGATGTTAAACCTCTCACTATCCGTTGCAATTGATGCTTGAAAAACAACGTGCAGCAATAAATCTCCTAATTCCTCCTTTAACACTTCCCAGTTTCTATCATCCACACTTTCTATGACTTCATAAGTTTCTTCCAGCAAATAAGGTAGCAGTGAAGCTGAAGTTTGCTCTCTATCCCAAGGACAACCATCCGGCGCTCTTAATCGTTCAACAATAGTAACAAGTTCTTCAAAGCGTTCACCTATTGATTTATTATTCATAACCTTAAATCAAATTATTCCAATCTACTTGTTGTAGATATTTATCCTCCAATGCTGTCATTTTATTTTTTTCATCATCCGTCTTATCTCGATGATCCAGTAAATGCAACCCGCCATGGATTATTAATCTTGCCAATTCCTTTGATAATGGTTCACCATATTTTTTAGCATTTTCAATAGCACGAGCTAGACTAATATATATTTCTCCTTCTATTTCAGGCTTATTATAATCGTTTATCCGGAAAGCAATGACATCTGTTAAATGATCATAATTGAAAAATTCAATTTTCAAACTGTTGAGTAATTTATCATCGCCGAAAATAACGTTTATTTTACTATCAACTACTGATTCAGTTTCCAAAACGGATATTAATATTTTTTTTGATTGTTTTGGATCAGGACCTTCAAGCGTCGGATCAATCTCAACACTTACATTGATCATACGCTGGCTGGTAATGAATCATCTTCTGGATATTCTATTCGAATATGATAGATACCACGTAGGACAGGGAGCATTCCTGTATTCCCATTTACAGTACCTTTTATTCGTGTTAAGTCATCAAGGGTAAGAGGGCATTCATCAAGTTGCCCATCAGCCACACGCCCCTTGATCACTTTATCAACCATAGCTTCGATTTTTATAATATCCCGATCCTTAATTGATCTAACAGCTGCTTCAACAGCTTCGCAGATCATAAGTATCCCTGTTTCTTTTGTATTCGGCTTTGGTCCTGGGTACCGAAAATTACTATCATCCACTTTGTCTGGATCTTTTGCCTGCTCTAATGCCATCCTATAAAAATATTCTACTCGTGATGTACCGTGATGCATCGGGATAAAGTCACTAACGATATTTGGTAAACCATATTCATTAGCAAGTTTGAGCCCGGAATCAACATGTTTACGAATGATTTTCGCGCTCATAACTGGGGTTAGTGTATCATGCTTGTTCTCACCCATGAACTGATTCTCTATATAATATTCAGGGCGTTCCATTTTTCCAAGATCATGATAATAAGCTCCAACTCGGCAGAGCAGTGACCTCGCCTTAATGGCATCGGCACACGCTTCGGCAAGATTACCGACAACTACGCTGTGGTTGAATGTACCATTTGCTTCTTGCTGTAAACGTTTCAGCAACGGGTGATTGAAATCAAGCAATTCAATTAATGCTAAGTCAGTTGTTATACCAAATGAAACTTCCAGTATTATAATGAATCCATAAGTAATAATCGGAGCGAAAATGCTATTAACAATCAAAAAAGTCAGGTCAATGCCCATGGCATTCAACTCATGTCCCATATACAGACCATGGCCAAATACAGAAATTAAACTTGCACCAGTTAGAGCAAATATAGCTGTAATAAACTTGCTTCTTGTTCGGATACGACGAACAGTATATATAGCAACGGATGAAGTGAATAGACCGGTTACAATAAACTCTAGATTATTGCCAATCATAATACCAACTAGCAGGACGATAGAAGTAGTTCCCATGAATCCAATACGAGCATCGAATAGAATTGTGAGGAGCATTGCAGCTACGGCTACCGGTATCAAGAACTCTGAAAATCCAAGTTGATAAACAAATAGATTTGCTATAACCACTTCAAATACATAGATCAATCCAATAACTAAAACCATACGCCATTTTTGAAAGACATAGGATCTATATGTTAAAAGAAATGTAAAGAAAAAAGAGACGAGAATACCGATAACAAATAAACGACCGAGGTACGTTATGAAAGATTCTTTCAGACCAAGTGTGCGGTTCTCTTTGCTAATTTCAATCGCTAGTGAACGTAGTTTTTGCAGATCTTCTTGATTAATACGTTGATTTGCATTTACAATCATTTCATCTTTCAATACGATGCCTTGACTACGCGGGATCCTGTCTTGCCGTGCTTTCTGCCGACGCTCCGTGGTTTCCTTATCATAAACCAAATTGGGTTTCATGAACTCAATAATTAGGTCATACCCCAAATCGCGACGCACATCTGTTTCATCGCTGTAAAGTTTAGTAATATCTACTCTGGCTTCAGTCCAGGCCTGATTCAGATCGTTCAATTCATCTGGTTTAAATAGTGTTGGAATATCTCCCTGATCCACTGCTAAATCGATACTGATGACTTTTGACTTTTGTATATCTAGGATTCCTATGGCCCAACGATTACGACATATTTGTAAAATTTCATTTTCAAAATCTTGTAAAGAATATTCAGCACCTCCCTGTGTTACAGGTTTTAGGAATAAATTCCAGTCGGCTTTATCTCTAGCGAAAGAATAGCTGTTGTAGAATGTGTTCACCTGTTCCGCAAGGTGGGTGCTGTCTGCAGTCGCCATCGATTTCGCTTCCTGAAATTTCTCAGTGTAACGATAATCATATTCCAAATTTCTGGAGTGAAGTAAATCCCTATTAGCTGTACGAATATCCTTAATTAAAATGAAAAATTCTGCTAATTCGGATGACTGTTCATCAACAACATCTTGTTTTCTGCTAAATATAAAGGGTTCTGACTTTAACGCTTCGCTCAAATCGGCTTCAAGTTTTTCTTCCGATTTAAGTATTGGGTAATTAAACGGTGCAATAATTGGTTCACGAGCGATGTCATCTATATTGTAACTGTATTGTAACGAACGGCCGCTCTGGAAAAATAACGATAAAATAACAGTTAGGCCTATGAGTATAATTATCTGTGTCCAGTTCTCTCTAAAAAATTCTTCAAATCTATTTAGAATTGATTGATTGTAGTTTGTGCTTTTCAAACTACATCCTCTATTGTTTTCAATATTTCCCTGGAAATAATCAAGCGCTGGATCTCACTCGTGCCCTCGCCAATTTCAAGTATCTTTGCATCCCTAAAATAGCGCTCTACATCATAATCTTTTACATAGCCATAGCCACCATGAACTTGAATAGCATCCGTCGTAGTTTTCATTGCCACTTCGCTAGCAAATAACTTTGCCATGGCAGCTTCTTTAACGATATCTAATCCTTGATCTTTTTTCCAAGCAGCATGAAATGTAAGTAGTTTCGCAGCCTCAATCTGAGTGGCCATATCCGCTAACTTGAAACTAACAGGTTGGAATTGGTGTATCTTCTTTCCAAAAGCGGAGCGTTCCTTAGAATAGCGTAATGATTTCTCATATGCGCCTTGAGCAGTTCCAATTGCCAGTGCGGCAACAGATATGCGACCAATTGTGAGTGTCTTTAGGAACATTTTGAAACCCTCGNTTGGTTCAGCAATCATATTAGCTTGAGGCACTGCCATATCTTCAAAAAACATCTGTCGTGTATCACTAGCTTTCCAACCCATTTTTTTTTCTGGTGGCCCAATAGTTAATCCTTCTATATCCGTCGGCACGATAAATGCACCTATACCCTTATTTACACCATTTTCAATTATCTGCGTCGTAAAACATAAAATACCAGCTACACCAGCATTCGTTATAAATATTTTTCCTCCATTTACTATGTAATCGTCCCCATTTTTCTCGGCAATTGTCTTCGTTGATCCAGCATCACTTCCTGCGTTTGGTTCTGTTAAACCAAATGCGCCTAGCATTTTACCTGAGGCCAGTCTGGGGACATATTCTTTTTTCTGTTCTTCGGACCCTGAAAGAACTATAGGTATTGTGCCTAAGGATGTGTGGGCTGCCACAGTAATCGCTACTGAGGCGTCAGCTTTTGCTAATTCCATAATTGCTGCTGCATAGGCCACAGTGTCCATACCGGCACCACCGTACTGCTCAGGAACCGGAATTCCCATCAGCCCTAAATCTCCCATCTTGGTGATTATATCCTTAGGAAAACGACTTTCGTGGTCTAATTTTCTAACAACGGGTTCAATTTCGGATCTTGCAAAGTCAGCTACCATATTTACTAACATGGTGTGTTCTTCTGAAAAGAAAAGTTTATCCATTTTTAGTTAATAAATATCCAATAGTGAAAATTACGACTATTTACCAGGGTATTACCAACGGATAGCCGAAGATGCCCAGGTAAATCCTGCTCCAAATGCGGCTAGGATAATAATATCATCAGGACCGTATAATCCTTTATCACGCGCATCACACATGGCAATTGGAATTGATGCTGCAGTGGTGTTGCCATAATATTTGATATTGCTGAAAATCTTATCCATCCCTATGCCCATGCGCCTTGCTACTGCTTCACTGATACGATTATTGGCCTGATGTGGTATTATTTGGGCAACATCATCCATAGTTAAATTATTTTTATCAAGAGCCTCTTGAATGACCTGGGGAAATCTTACAATAGCATTTTTAAACACTTCTCGGCCATTCATGTAGGGAAGATGTTTACCTTCATCTAATATGCTTTTTGAGAGACGGGGATTATTTGAAGTACCGGGTGCCTCACACCACAGTTCCTTAATATATTTCCCATCAGAATGTAAATGGGTAGATAAAATACCTGTTTCATTATTACTTGTTTGTAGGACCGCGGCACCCGCACCATCAGCAAATAAAACAGAAATGTTCCGACCCTCATCAGATAGATCCAAAGCTGTGGATTGTACTTCGGCCCCTACTATCAAAATCGTTTTGTATTGATCGGTTCGAATAAATTGATCACCAATAGAAAGCGCATAAATAAAAGCTGAGCAAGCAGCTTTAATATCAAAAGCGCCTATTTTTCCCATCCCGAGGGTATGCTGCAACTGGTTGCTTATACCGGGAAAGAAATAATCTGACGTGAGGGTAGCGCATATAATTAGCTCAATGTCAGCTGCAGTTATGCCAGCATCTTTCATGGCATTTTTTGCTGCTTCGATAGCTAATATAGAAGCGTTACTTTCTTCTTCTACCCAGTGCCGCTCAGTGATACCAGATCTTTCTTTGATCCATTCATCACTGGTATTCATTATTTTTTCCAGATCTTGATTGGTCACTACTCTTTCGGGTACATGAAATCCTATTCCTGTAATTTTTGCACGATTCATATACTATTAGCCTGTTTAATATCCCTTAAATTTAGTTGAATAGTACTTTTTCCTCGCCATTCATTCACCTCTACCACAAACGCTAAATCAACTGAATTACCTTTAATCAAATCTTCATAATGTTCAGATAAATTAAACCCAATTGCTGGGAAAGAAGTCCGTTCCTGTTTTACCCTGAACCGGATATGATTACCATTGCCAATTATACGAGGATTTCCAACGACTTTAAGGTTTCTTGCTGCAAATTTAGGCCGCATGTTTCCAGGACCATAAGGGCCTAATAATTCCAGAAAACGCATGAATCTACTATTAATATCATTAAGCTGTATTTCTGCATCAAGCTTCAGTCTAGGTTCCATGTCCTCCTCGCTAAGGTTTGATTCAGCAAAGCTAAGAAATGCTTTCTTAAAATCCTCGAATTTTCCATCTGATAGCGTCAATCCGGCGGCCATTGGATGACCACCATAATTCATTAAATGATCACTTGCTTCTGTTAATGCGTCGTACAAATCGAACCCAGTTATACTTCGCGCCGATCCCTTACCAATTCCGTCATTATCAATAGCTATAATTACTGTTGGCCGGTGAAATTCTTCCTTAATCCGCGACGCAACTATTCCAATTACACCTGGGTGCCAGCCATATTCGGCCAGCACAATGGCCCGATCCCGGGAGAGATCCGATTCTGCATTGGCTTTCAGCAAGGCCTCATTAACAACTTTTTCTTGAATATCCTGACGACGGCGATTTTCTTCATCAAGGTTGTCGGCTAGATTAGCTGCTAAAGATTTATTTTTTGTGGTTAGTATCTCAACAGACCTGTTCGCATCGCCTAACCGCCCAGCAGCATTTATTTTTGGTGACACACCAAATACAAGATTGCCAACAGCAATATCCCGGTCTAATAAACCGGATGTTTTCAAGATCGCCCTCAGTCCTGGGCGAGGATCATCATTTATTAATTCTAAACCTTTGGATACAATCACACGATTTTCATCTAATATGGGTACCATATCAGCGGAAGTACCTAAAGTAGCCAGATCCAGCAAAGATAATAAATCAGTTAATGGCCAATTTAATTTTTTACCAACTCCACAAGCTAACTTAAACGCGACCCCGGCTCCGCAAAGTCCTTTGAATGGGTAATCACAATCAGATTGATTTGGATTTAGAATTGCCACTGCAGCAGGCAGCTTGTTATCTGGGATATGATGATCTGTGATGATTACATCTATACTCCTTTCACGGGCATAATCGACCTGCTCAAAAGCGTTAATTCCACAATCACAGGTGATTATCAGATCAATATTCTGTTCAGATGCAAAATCAATACCTTTATTTGACAAACCATAACCTTCATGCTCGCGATGGGGTATATATGTATTTACAACTCCGCCAAAATCAGTCAGAGATAAATAAAGTATCGATGCTGCGGTAGTACCATCAACATCATAATCTCCAAAAACCATAATAGGTCTACCGCTTTGAATGTTGGTCAATATTCTTTCAACTGCTTGATCCATATTCTTCATAATAAATGGATCATGTAACTGGTTCAATTTAGGCTCAAAAAAATCTCGTGATGAATCCCTTGATGTTATGCCACGATTGGCCATGGTAACAGCAATAGCAGCTGAAGTATCAAACTCAAACTGAAGTTTTTCTACAAGTATTTTATCTGGCTCTTGAAATACCCAACGCATATCAACCTATATAATTGATCAATAAGAAAGTAATCTGAAAACTAATAAATCTAAGGTATAATAATTGACAGTCTGAGAAAATCTATAAGCCGAGTCCTGTCTCCCACTGATAAATCAGGGGTCAGTGGTTATTCATCTGGGACAATCGTCACCAATCGCCTCAAGCGAACTACCCGCTTCTCATAATGATGCGAACAACATCTGGAAGCTTATTCGATCTTGCACCA
>JGI24818J35693_1000124_pt1 | contig 12085 bp, 13 predicted proteins | sample METZYME_3_550m_FD_35693 | JGI IMG/M metagenome (IMG submission 35693) | reverse complement strand
ATCTCTATGGTATCCCCCGGTAAGGCAATACAACGTTTTACATATTTCTGGTGTGTATCCCTTGGATATTTGAAAATGATAATATCCCCTTGTTTAGCTTTGCGAAATTTTGGAAAAACGATGTAGGGTAGATCAAATCCAATATCGGTATATGGAATTCCAATCCAATCCGGCGTTCGCATACCATAAACAAAGCGATTCCCAATCAGGAAGTCACCAGTCATGATCGTGTTTTCCATACTGCCAGTGGGCACGATATATGCTTCCACAAGGGTCGCTTTCAACAAAAAGGCGATCATCACCAGGATCGTAAGTGAACGGACTTCCTTATAGATTTTGGATTCTTTCATTACTCCTGAATTTAGAATCTTTCCCAATAGGTTAAAAAATAAACATTATGCATCTAAACGTATTCCTTTGAAATGTTTAAACTTGGGGGCCAAGGGCTGCAGGTAGACAAAGATCACATCCAGGGAAATATCTTTTTCAACCTGCATGTCTACAGTGTATTTGTTTATGGCTGCCTCCAGTTTTTTCAATTTATTCTGATCAATTTTTTGCGCCGGTGTGCCCAGTTGTTTTTTGCTGTATGTTTTTACTTCTACGAAGATTATGATCCCATCCTTTTCGGCAATAATATCGATCTCGCCATAAGGGGCACAGCGGAGGTTCATGGTTAGTATCTCGTAACCCCTTTCTATCAAATAAACAGCCGCCACTTGTTCTCCCCATTGTCCGATTCTGCCTTCTTTCCGCAGCCAGGATAATGTGGGCATTGCCGCGGCGACTGGCTTGAAACTCTTGCGGTGAATTGCGCATGCTTTATTAAGTCGCAGCTTGTCCATATGTTCCCTGGTTCCATATCCCTTGTGCTTCTTGAAACCGTATACTGGAAAGATTATATCATACTGTTCCATCATATTATCTCGTGTAACCTTAGCAATAATTGAAGCTGCTTTAATAACATCGACTGTTTGATCTCCCTTTATAACCCCTTTGTTTGGTATGATCTGTGTTGGCAACGCATAGCCATCGATTACAGCCTGGTCGGGTCTTGGTTTTAATCGTCCCAGGGCCATTTTCATCGCCTGCTGAGTAGCCTGCAATATATTGGTTTTATCAATATCAGCTGCTGCTACGACTCCTACACTAATAGCAGTGGCCTGGTGTTGTATCTCTACAAATAATTGAGATCGTTTTTTAGGGGTTACTTTTTTTGAATCATCAAGACCTTCCAGGTTATAGGAATTAGGTAGAATCACCGCTGCAGCGACAACCGGTCCGGCTAGCGGCCCTCTTCCTGCTTCATCTACACCTGCTATTATTACCATAATATTTAATTAATTTAAACGTTTATTTGATCTAATTGCCAGTTGCCAGTTCAAAGACAGACATGTAAACTTGAATTCTATTTTTCAGCGAATAACAGCAACTTTGCAAAAAGTCCTATATGAATAAAATAACATCTACATTAACTCATTGGACAGAAATATTCAGTGGATGGATATCCCTGCCTCTCACTATTATTTTGATAGGTACAGGTCTGTTTATTACTGTATCATTAGGTTTCATACAATTACGCAGATTGAAACATAGTTTTGAAGTTGTTTCAGGAAAATATGACAATCCAAACGATGAGGGCGATGTTACCCATTTCCAGGCTTTATCAGCTGCTCTTTCTGCCACAATTGGTATTGGCAATATTGCCGGTGTTGCTTTAGCAATGCGTCTTGGTGGTCCTGGAGCCCTTTTTTGGATGTGGATGACAGCGCTATTTGGCATGGCATTAAAATATGCGGAATGCACTCTCTCGCATAGATACCGAGTAATCCACAACGATGGATCAGCTTCAGGCGGACCGATGTATTATATTGAAAAAGGACTTGGTCCAAAGTGGAAACCGCTTGCGATTTTCTTTGCTACCTGTGCAGTAATTTGTTCGTTCTGCACAGGAAATATGAATCAGGCCAATACAATTGCTCAAACCTTTGCTACATATAATGTCCCCATATGGGTTTCGGGTGGTTTAATCGCATTTTTTGTTGGTCTCGTTATTATTGGTGGTATTAAACGTATAGCTGCTGTTGCTAGTAGATTGGTGCCCACAATGGCAGTTCTATATGTGGCAGGTGCAATGTTAATTCTATTGACTCATTTTGAAAATATCATCCCTAGTTTTGCAAGTATTTTTCGTGAAGCTTTTTCCCTAAAAGCTGGCTGGGGTGGTTTAATCACTGTAATCATGTGGGGCGTGCGTAGAGGTTTGTATTCAAATGAAGCTGGTCAGGGGTCTGCCCCCATCGCTCATGCTGCAGCAAAAACAAAAGAATCTGCTCGTGAAGGTGCTGTGGCACTAATGGGACCATTCATTGATACCATAGTTGTATGTACAATGACTGGCCTTGCTATACTTTCAACGGGTGTACTTCAATCAACAGATTTAACAGGTGCACAATTAACCAGAGAAGCATTTCGTAATGGTTTTGCATTTGCTCCTGAAATTGGAAGTATTATTGTAAACATTGCCGTTCTGTTATTTGCATACACCACAATGGTGGCCTGGAGTTACTACGGAGATCGTTCGATAGAATACTTGGTTGGTCCTCAGGCTATTAAACCTTATCGGTGGGTATACGTGTTTTTTAATTTTATGGGCGCCATTCTACCGCTGACCTTCGTCTGGAATTTTGGTGACATTGCGTTGAGCCTCATGACCATTCCGAATTTGATCGGTGTGTTATTCTTGACAGGAACCATTAAAAAGATTACTTCAGAATATTTTGCTAAAGAGCATATACCTTATAAAGCATGATTAATCCACATCCATGACCATGGTTTATTTATCCCAGGATCACCTTTCTCTCCAGTAGTAATTAGTGGAAAATACTAGACTATTGCTTTCGGTAGCCAAGGCAGCTGCCCGAGACGCGTCGGAGCTCATCATGCAGGTCCAGGATTTGGATCGAGAGGTGTCAACTAAATCAAGTATTGCGGACCTGGTAACCAACACAGATAAACAGGCAGAACAAACTATAAAAGAAGATATTCTCACAAATTTCCCGGATCACGGTATTCTTGCGGAGGAATCAGGGGTAACTGCTTCAGATTCAGCATATCAGTGGGTCATTGACCCTCTGGACGGCACCACCAATTTCGTACATGGTCTTGCTCCCTTTTGCGTTTCCATAGCTCTAATGAAAGATAATGAACCACTGCTTAGCGTTGTTTCTGAATTGCCCGCAGGCAATCTGTTTTGGGCCGTACGCGATGAAGGTGCCTATTGCAATGGCGAACCCATTCATGTTGCCACTACGAAAACAATCGCTGATGCGTTACTAATCACTGGATTTGCCTATGAACATGATGCCAAATGGGAAACGAATATGAACTTATTCAAAGAATTCACTCACGTTCAGTCATGGGGTTCGCCGCCTGGGATCAGCGGCTGCGGACCTATGTTATGTGGCTTGTGGAAAAGCAGATGGTTTTTGGGAAATCGGCCTTCATCCTTGGGATAGTGCTGCCGGAATATTATTGGTCAAAGAATCCGGCGGAAAAGTGTCCCGAATGGATGGTAAAGTCTTTTCGATCCACGACCAACAGCTATTAGCCACCAATGGTCATTTGCACCAAGAAATGCTGGAAAAAACAGCTCCAGCTATTGCATCTATCTCTGGCAGTGACTAGCCAACGTACGGATTACTGCCGTTCTTAGCGGGACATTCTTCCCAGTAATAACACCAGTTACACAATATTGATTCTTTGGCGGGAAACTGTCCGCCACTATTCTCTTTTTTCCTGATGGTGTCGATCAGCATTTTGATTTTATCTATTAACTTATCTAGATCCGCTGCACTTTTTACTACTTCCCGTCGAATTCCTTGCCTCAGGAAATGCCATACCAGTTTTACATCCTGCACATCGGGAAATATTTTTGTTAATCCGATTTGATAAAGCGCCAATTGGCGGTTTTTATTTGCTTCATTCTGACTCATAGCCCTACCAGATGTCTTATAATCATGAATCTCGTATTGACCGTCTTCAAACCTGTCTACTCGATCAACTATACCTCGTATATTGTATGTACCATCCGGATCGATAGAAAATTTCATATCCAGTTCATTATGTATTACCGATGTATCAAAGGGATAATAGTTTCGGTAATACCTGGCCAGGCATGCAACACCAATCCGGCGGGTTTGTTCAACGGATATTTCTCGTTTTACAATGGCGATGCGATCGTGCCAATGTTCCATCCATAACGCATCGTATTTATCAAGTACTGTATCAAGGATTGGAGTCTGGCCAGCCAGTATTTTATTATAAAGAGATTCTAATGCTTCATGAACACGCTTGCCCATAAAAGCTTCGATACCTTCGTCTTGTTTCGCAACACGATCAATGTATCGTATGCGGAATTGGGCTGGACATTTTTCATAACTAGATAACCCGCTATGGGAAAAGCGATCGATCACTTAAAATCAGTGGTTGGGGTAGCGGACGCTACCATCCGACACCTCGGTAATATGGGGTGGATAGTTTGAATCCCCGAAAACCGTTTTCATCATAAAAACTGAAATTTCTGTTTATGGTATAATAATACCATGTTTCATACGTATAGCGACTGCTATTACTAAATGACCGCTGCGTATCATCCGGTGGCCCAAAAAGAATATATATCATACCCATATCAGTTTTCCATCCCGGATCAAAAGCTGCAAAATGTTCGTTCGTATAACTCACCCGGTAATAATACTGATCCATCAATTCATTTGACTACAGTTCCAGGTGACGGATCGCGGTCTTTCCAAAATTGATAAAATAATTTATCCCGTTCTTTACGCTTTGCCTTTTTAACACGTTTGTATTCTTCATCTGTAACAACATAGCGCATCTGATCTAGTGCCTCATCGACATTACTGATGAAGTATGAAAGGCCTGGTTTCCGGATCCGTAGTTCTATTACTTTTGAATCACTTTCATTTTCTTGAGTGATTGTTACATCAATAGCCATGGTTAAATTTTCATCAGGTTTTTGATCAATCAGGATACGGCGCCTAAACGTTTTATTTTCAGAAGTCAGTTTTATTTCATCTTCCCAAAAAACATCTTTATTTGCATCTTTTGCCACGACCTTCAGTGTAAAATTACCCGGTTTTACCCTACCTGATAAAAATAAAGGGAAATTTTTGATCTTGTGACTAATGTCCTTGGTAGATACGGGAATCTTATTTTCTTCAAATCCCCAATTACCAGGGTATTCACCAATGATAAATGGCGGATAAATTGCCAACGGCTGTAATAATCCAGTCATATCAATTTTTTCACGAACAATGCCTTTGAGTCGTGTGTCTTCATCGATCAACTCACCAACAATAGTATATTCGGTGGCTTTAATAATAAATTCAGCCATGACAACTTCTCGAGCAGATCGATTAATTGTGCTAACATAATCACCTACAGCTACCGTGGATTGAAATGTTTTGCGGTCAATTTGATTTCCATCTTTATCTCGGATACCAAGACTGGCTTCGTAACCAGCGCTGAAGCCGTCTCCATCCTTTAAAAATTGTAATGATTGGTAAGGGATTAAACCGTATACAAGCAAACGAATATTATCGCCTTCTGTAACGACCGGATATGCATTTACTTTAAATTGATCTACATTGCGTTTGGAATCCCGTCCTTTTCGGCTCCGTTCCTGCGCAAAAATAGCAGTACCAAAAAGGATGAATACAATCAATAAACTGCTGATATAACGTCCCATTATAAATCTTTTTTCCAACTGAACTGTATTAACCCATTATCTGTGGCTAACCATAACCTGTCACGCGTCACATAAAGGTCATTGACATTGCCAATAAATGGATAATTATATTGTCGCTGAAACTGTTTTTTCATATGCAATCTGATCAATCCCCGCTCCGTAATGATGAATAATTGCTTTTTATAGACATTTAATTCCCTTACGAAATCATTATTATATATTGTCGGTTCTGCAATTAGTTCCCAGGACGAATTTACAATATTATAGGCGATAATTCCTTGATTTGTACCCACATATAATTTTGTTTCATCGGCATGCAGAGCAAAAATTTTGGTCATTGGTTCAATACGGTCAATTATCGCATCTACGTTTCCGACATACCTAAATGGCAGCAGTGTTTCAGAATCAATATCGTAGCAAAAAAGCATATATTCTGTACTGACCCACAGTTTATTATTGATCAAGGCAATATCATGAATAAAATTATTTTGCAATGAGCTGCTTAACACTGAAGCTTCCGATCGTTTCGTCTTGATGTTTATTTTTTCGATTTCATACGCTGACGCGACCCAGACAAAATGTGTATCGGGTTCGAGCGCTTTGATCCTGCCAACCGGTAATCCCCGAGCCGCATCTAAGGTCCTCCAAAAATCATCTTTTTGATTATATACATAAATCGCGTTTTGACCACCAAACCATACTTCATTACCTACAATGCAGTTTCCAAAAACTTCTAATTGGTCAACGTTAATCGCCGTCTCTCCCTCAAACCAGGTAAAATAACCACGTTCAGGGTCAGCCAGGGTCACCGCGCCTGGATCACCGGGGTAGGTCCTGCCGCCGACCCAGGATGGAAATTCATACGTCATTGCCTGTACATCCGTATTGGCCAACCCATATGTAAGCGGATAAAATGATTTCATATAGGGATCTCCCTGAAAAATAATACCGCTGTCAGTACCCACCCACAGTGCATTCGTGCTGCCTTTGTAAATGGTGGTTGCCCTAACTGTTTTACCAAATGGACTGATAAACGTATCAAGATTAAGTAGCCAGCCGTCCATTACAGAATACTCCATTAGCAGGTCATTAATTCCTTCAGCGTAGCGTATGGGACCGCTGGACCAATTGATTTCCATTTCATCAGGAAAAGCCATGGACCCCAAAAAGATACCGGATACCCGGTCCAGTTTGAGGTATAATGTGCCCGCCAATGCCCAAAGATAATTTTCGCTCGAACCCAACTGTTCGATTTTGACGCCACTGAGCAGGTTATAACTATCCAACTTGTTACTTGACCAGTTACCTTCTCTGGTGTAGGTGTAATCCAGAGATTCATCAGTAGCTGCCCATAAGGTCCCTGTTCTTTTATCAAAGTGGATGGCGATAATCTCATTACTGGCTAGTCCTTGAGCGCGGGTAATTGGTGCTTCAAAACGGTCGCCATAGATGGAATAGCGATAGATACCAGCAGATTCAGTCCCGATATAAATGTAAGAGAATCCTTCTGCAAATGATCTGATCGTGCCAGGCTTTCTGTATATGATCCAGTCAAATGGATCATGCCGGGAACTGGGCTGACAAAGAACAAGATAATGCATACTGATAAAGGTGAATACCCACTTGCAATAACGATAATATAATAAATTGTGGCGGCCGAGATTAGCTTTGGCAATAATTGTGGCCATATACTGTATCTATAATAAACTAATGATCATTGTAATGCTCGACGATTTCATCGAGCATTTCTAGTGTAATTGGTACTACACCTACTTCTTCGCAAACACGACCAGCTGCGTAATTGGAGATCTGAGCGGCTTCTTCAATGGTTGCGCCTGCCAAGTCCGCAAGAACAAAAGCGCTGATGGCCGTGTCACCTGCACCTGAGACATCATGAACTTTACGTGCCTTAGTTTCAATAGTATGCATTCCCTGATCGGAAAAGAGACTGATCCCCCGCTCTCCCCGGGTTACCATAAGAATTTCGGTGCCTAGTTTCTTTCGTAATTCTGTTCCTGAACTTTCCAAATCTTTGTAGTCATGTTCTCCGCTGAGAGCCGTCTCAAATTCCGTCATATTTGGTTTAAACAGGCGCACACCTTGATAAGCAAAGAAATTTTCCTTTTTTGGATCAACATATACTGGTATATCGTGGGCGGCTGCCTTGGCTAGTATTAGCGCTATGGAGTCCGGCGTTAAAAGACCTTTATTATAGTCCTCAATGATTATTCCGTCCGTTTTGGCTAAAACATTATCCAAGATACTCCCGATTTCTTCCAGTTTGTCTTCTTGAATATTACCGGTGTTTTCATGGTCGGTGCGAATAACCTGCTGATTATGTGCTATGACCCGAATCTTCACTGTTGTCTGTCTGGTGGTATCCTTGATCATGGAATTAGTATCCACGCCTGCGTCTTGCAGTTTATTGGTCAGTATTTCACTTTCAGCGTCATTACCAACCAAGCCAATAATCCGAATTTTTGCCGATAATTTGGATAGATTACAGGCAACATTTCCAGCACCTCCCGGAGAATGAGTCACTGTATCTACAGCAACAATAGGAACGGGAGCTTCTGGTGATATCCGCTCAGCTACCCCCCACATGAATGAGTCAAGCATAATATCACCCACGACCAAAATAGACTTTTTAGCAAACGTCGAGCATATATCCTGAAACCTTTTTTTATTCATTTCGACTAACTTCTGCATGCTTGTTAGGTAGGACGAGGGCCAATATAAAATATAAGATCAATCCGATTCCTACACTCATGATGGATCCATACACCCAAAAAAAGCGTATTATTGTAGAGTCCATACCGATTGATTCTGAAATTCCGCCGCAAATACCAGCAATTTGTTTGTCCTTTTCTGACAAAGAAAGTGGCATCTCCGAGCCCAAACCAAACATGGTTGATATCTTTTGCCGTTCTTGATATAAGAGATACACACCCACACCAATAATGATCAATGCTATTAATACATTTATACCACTGTTCCAGAAATGACTCCAAATCGAGTTAATAAAATCACCATGCTGAAAGAAAAGGATAATACCCACCAGCACCAACAGTACACCCCATAATATCGTTTTGTCATTAATCCCGTCTATCAGCCTCCGGGGTGTGACATCTTTGGCGGTTGATTCATCTGGGATAATCAAGACAGCCACCAGATAGGCCAAAACACCGGAACCACCAAATATGGTAAAGAACACCCATAAAAGCCGTACTAGTGCGGAATCCAGGTTGAAATACTGGCCAAAGCCGCCACAGACACCGGCCAATACACTGTCATCTCTGGTTCTAACTAAACGCTTCAAAGCTGTTTATATCACTACTTATCTCTTTAAAGTAAGGCAAGCTACACAGATTTGTAAAGAAAATAAAAATCACNGCGAACCGTCTNTAATGGTTGTTCACAGCAGAATTCTTTACTTTTTTGAATAANCACCNCGCTGTTTTTTTAGNTGTCCAGATCGTACCTTTGTAATATGTCCGTTTTCAAGATAGACCAGCACAGAGCAAAACTTTTTCAAAGCATGGTCATTGATAGATGATAATATAACGGTGGTTCCCAAGTCCTTATTCATCCTTTTCAATTCCTTCCGGGCGATGAATTCCATGTCATTATCAAACAAAGTGGCAAAATTATCTTGAATTAATACTCTGGGATCGCTCTCTAGGGCAAGTACCAAATCAAACCATGCTCTTTGTCCGGGTGATAAGAAATTTAAGGACAGAGGCAGAATCTGTTTGCTGACACTTCCTCTAAAATACCTCTTTACTATTCTATTTGATTTATCTGGATAAACTGATTTGATAACTTGTTCTACTATTTGTTTCGCGCTGACTAAATGTTCACCAACGTAATATATTTCTTGCGGTACTTTGATTTTACCCAGCCAGGTACGCTCGAATTCATTGTTATCATATTTCAGGATACCTTCCGTCTGCGCCTCAAGTCCTGCAAGATGCCGTAACAATGTTGTCTTTCCCGATCCAACCGGTCCTAATATGCCATAGATAGTACCGCGATGGATTTGTAATCGACCTATACTGATAACAGGTTGCTGCTGATATACCTTTTTAAGATTCTTCAGTTCGTAAATCAGTGTGGCTCTTTGATTCATTGTTCATACCTCCATATTGTGAGTTATGAACTGGAAAGTCTGCGTTTAAAACTAAGCTGCTAAGGACTCCAGATATTTTTCTGCATCCATAGCTGCCATACAACCTGTTCCTGCAGCAGTAATTGCTTGTCGATAGACATGATCCTGGACATCTCCGCAAGCAAATACTCCAGCAATGGAAGTCCTGCTGCTGACATCAACGGTACGGATGTATTTTTGATCATCAAGATCCAGCACTGCATCGAATAATTCCGTATTAGGGACATGACCAATGGCAAGGAATACACCATCACACGGCTCCTGTCTAACTTCATCTGTGCGCGTATCCCGCAGGCTCACACCGCTTACACCGTCAGCTTCATTCCCCTCTATGTCCTCGAGTACTGTATTCCATTGTATAGTGATCCTGGGATTATTCATTATGCGGTCNTGCATGATTTTTGATGCTCTTAAGGCATCACGACGATGTACAATTTGCACTTCCGCCGCAAACTTTGTAAGAAAGTTNGCTTCTTCCATAGCAGAATCTCCACCGCCGATAACAAGCACCTTTTTATCTTTAAAAAAGAATCCATCGCACGTTGCACAAGCTGAGACGCCGTGACCCATTAGTCTTGTTTCAGATTCCAGGCCCAATAAACGTGCCGTAGCTCCAGTCGCAATAATGATGGTATCGCTGGTATAGGTNTCATCTGCAACCCACACCTTAAATGGACGGTCACTCAGNTCAACCTTGGTTACATGTTTAAAATGACATTCTGCACCAAAGCGTTTGGCCTGATCACGAAATTTATCCATCAGGTCCGGTCCAAGTATACCATCAGGGAATCCGGGATAATTTTCAACATCAGTGGTAATGGTTAATTGACCACCAGGTTGACTACCCTCAAAAACCAACGGTTCCAGGTTGGCTCGGGCAGCATATGTCGCGGCAGTGAGTCCTGCCGGTCCGGATCCAATAATTATGACTTTCCGGTTCATATTGATTAATGTTTAAATAACCTCATCTAGAATTTGAGTTATGTTGTTTTTTGGAACAGCACCAACAATCTGGTTAGCTACTGATCCACCTTTAAAAACCAGCAATGCGGGAATGCCTCGTATTCCATATTGCATTGCCACTTGGTTGTTGAAGTCGACGTTTACCTTGCCGACCTTCACTTTTCCAGCGTAATCGCCGGCGATTTCTTCAACGATTGGAGCGATCATTTTGCATGGCCCGCACCATTCTGCCCAAAAATCAACCAAAACTGGTAGATTTGATTTCAGAACTTCCGTATCAAAATTATCATCCGTGAATTCGATTAAGTTCTCTGCCATTTTTACTCCTAAAATATTTGATTATAATGAATAATGGGATGTCAATTTACCTGCTTTCAGTTTCCTTGGAAACAGGAATCAACACCATTTCTTAACAATTTAGCATTAATTTATATTGGGTCAATTTATGTGACTTTCAGAAACCGTCGCTTACCCACTTTTATGACTATTTTTTCGCCTTTTTTAAGTACCTGATCTCTATCACTGCACTTGAGATCATTCAGTTTCACCGCTCCCTGGTCAATTAGGCGTCGTCCTTCTGATTTACTGGCTACAAGATTATGGGTAAAAATGAGATCAACAAGGGCAACATCATCATCCAGTGTAATGCCAGGTATATCCTCAGGAATAACCTTGTGAATGAAAATCTGATCAAAATGCTGTTCTGCAGCCGCGGCTGTTTCTGCGGAATAATACATTGTAACGATTTCCAGGGCCAATTCCCGCTTCAATTCACGAGGATTGATACTCTTATCAGCGAGTTGTGACTGTATGCGTTTCATTTCCGCCTCATCCGCATTAGCGGCCAGCAGGAAATACCTTTCGATCATTGTATCCGGGATGGACATTGTTTTGCCATACATATCTTCTGGCGTATCGGTCAGGCCTATATGATTATCGTAGGATTTAGACATTTTGTCAACGCCATCAGTACCTTCGATCAACGGGACTGTCAATATCACCTGCTCTTCTTGACCATGTTCCCGCTGTAGATCACGACCAACAAGTAAATTGAATTTTTGATCTGTGCCGCCTAGTTCTATATCTGCATCAAGATGGACAGAATCCATTGCCTGTGCCAATGGGTAGAGAAACTCATGAATAGATATAGCTGTCTCGGATTTATATCGTTTCTTAAAATCATCCCG
>JGI24818J35693_1000121_pt1 | contig 12200 bp, 9 predicted proteins | sample METZYME_3_550m_FD_35693 | JGI IMG/M metagenome (IMG submission 35693) | reverse complement strand
TTGTTATGGATTTTTATGAACTGTTGAAACAACTAGACTATACAGTATACGTTGCCCCGTTTAGTCCAAACGGAAAACCACTGCATGTTAAAGGTTTTCTGAAACAATTCCGTAAAGTTGTAGAGAAAAACATAAATTGGCTGTCTTATGCAGCTCGATGCGGAATTCCTTTTGTCGGTCTTGATCCAAGTGTTGTACTAACATATCGTGATGAATATTTGAATATTCTCGGAGAAAATAAGTTGCCGTTTGAGGTTCTGCTGCCGCAAGAATTCTTAGTAAAAAAATATAAAAAACTTCCTGGACATGTAGTTTCAAAAAGTAAAAAAATACAAGAATATCAGTTGTTGGGACATTGTGCCGAAAAAACGGGGGCACAGCTTTCACAGGAATTATGGCAGGATGTTTTTGAGGCATTTGGTTTGTCATTGGAGTTGATTCCGGTAGGTTGTTGCGGTATGGCTGGAACATACGGACACGAAACTGATCATTTTGAAGAATCACGTGGAATTTACAATTTAAGCTGGAGCAAAAAGATTCCGGAGGATCCATTATTACGACAGAACATTTTGGCAAGCGGTTTTTCCTGCCGCAGCCAGGTGAAGCGTTTTGAAGGTTTTCGACCACTGCATCCGTTACAGGCACTTTTAAGAGAAATTATCTCGGTAAATTCATTTCAAAATGAATAACTTATTTTTACATCCAGATCCAAAAAATTAAATGGAAGAAATTAACTTTGAAGACTTTTTACGGGTTCAGATCAGGACTGGAACTATTCTGGAAGCAACTCTCAATACAAAGGCACGAAATCCTGCCTACATCCTGCGCATAGATTTTGGTCCACTGGGGATTAAAACAAGTTCTGCACAAATTACTGAAAATTACCAACCAGATGAATTAGTAGGCCTGCAAATATCGGCAGTGTTGAATTTTCCTGCCAAACGTGTTGCCGGATTTAAATCTGAGGTGCTGGTACTTGGAGCCTATTCTGAAGAAAAAGGAGTGGTGCTGCTGACACCAACTGATTCTGTGGAAAATGGTTCCCTTGTGGGCTGAGTTGTTTCAGCATTTAGTTCTGCATCACTATGGATTTTGCTGATGAATTTATCTTTAGCTTTCCAAAGCTCGTTCAGGCAGTTCCTGACTGCCAATGAACCTCCTTTTGCACGGATTGTTTCCAGTGACGGTACCACTCCTTCTCCAAGCTTCAAGGATTCAATTCTAACCACAATTTTGTGGACCCTGCCAAACAGCAAATCAGAAAAATTAGGAGAGGAGTGACCGGGATATACCAGTGTGACATTGAGTATGGATGTAATTTCGTCGCCTAAACTACTCAAAACTGTGTGTATTCCACCAGCCCTAGGTTTGAGTAAATTAATGAAGGATGACTTGGTTCTGGCGTGTTTTTCCGGAGTGAAGCGAGTGCCTTCTGCATAATTCAAAATAGTCACTGGATGTCCCCGTAATTTCTCACAGGAAAGTTTAGCGGTTTCCAAATCTTTGCCACGCAATTCCGGATGACTTTTTAGAGTTTCTTTGGAATAACGCTTCATAGTTGGATATTCCAGAGCCCAGAGCGCCTGACCCAGGAAAGGAATCCACAGCAGTTGCTGCTTAATAAAGAAGAGCAAAAATGGAATTTGTTTTAAAAAAATTCCCTGTGCAACTGGAATATCAAGTAGTGAAAGATGATTGCTGATAACCAGATATGTACCATCTGTTCTCAAATTAACCAGGCCTTCAATGTCCCATTCAAGATGATAAAATACTTTCAAAAGGAAATTGTTTGTGATAATAAAACCTCCGGAAATCCAGTAAGAAACTCTGCCCCAAAAACGACGCCAACCCGACAGCGGAATCACAAATTTAATTGGAGCACATAAGCTGACAAGAGTTCCGTGGAACGATGTATTAAGAACGAACAAAAAAATAAAAATTGGAATCCTTAACAAATTTGTCAATAGCTTTACCATCTGTAGATTGAAATAGCTGGTATATTAAAGTTGTGTTTTCAGGACTTTGTTTTTAAACAAAACACCGATTGATGGTGACTGAAAATCAAGAGAAAATCAAGTTTCTGAATTGTAAACAAGGTAGTGAGGGCTAGTTTGTTTTACTGACAAAGCGCAGGATTTCCGTTAATCCCATTGGTGGAAACAACCAGTAATCCGGAAGATATCCGGAAGGAGAAACTGGTTCCAGTTGATGATTCAAGTGGATCCTGTGGCTGAATGACAGCATGATGCGGGAATGCTTCAGCTGAAAAATTGGACCGGAAGTATTTTTGGGGAAGGGCCCCGTATTTGTTCCAATCAGAATTCCATCCGGAATTTGTTTGGTTAAGGCAGACAGAAACTGACAGCCGTTTCCACAATGCTGGTTGGCCAGAACTATCAGGCGAGTGTTCATTCTGGGTGCATCTTTTTTCCCGTTGAAAATGAACTTGGTTTCCACCCATTTTTCAGTAATTTCTTTTTCCCTGAAATGAAATATGAGGGCCTTTAACTGCTGGAGTTTTTGTTCCAGTTGATCTTTTCCTACCAACAAACGTGCAGTGGAATGATGCAGATTCCATTGAACTCGATTCAGCAGTCCTTTTAAAATAGGGATTGTTTGCCTTTCCCGTACAATCACATTTTTCCAATGATTACTGGTAAATTCCTTGAGCCACTTTTCAATAAAGGCAAAACTGCCGTTCGCGTTACCCCGTACATCAATAATCAGTGTGGGGGTATTCTGTAGTTTTCTGGCAAGTTTATGGAATTGCTTGACTGCAATCTCTTCGGGGTTGCCGTCCCTGTACCAGCGAATGTATGGTGTCCTCCCGCCTTTAAATTCAAATACAGGCATTTCCTGTCTATTTAGTTCTGCTGCTGGAAAAATGAGCGGAAGCATGATTTCTTGTTTCTCACCGGAATCATTTTCAAATGCACAATCCAGAGGTTGAAGCTGGTGATTTGCCTGTTGCCCTAACATAAAAAGTTTTTCAGTCTGCCTTTCCGGTAAGATGGGGAAGAACACCTCCATTCAAAGAGGGCAAAACACTGAAGCGTTTCTGTTGTTGTGCCATACGGATTCCTGTGTAAAATGCCACTTTTGGTTCAATCCGCTGAACGTAATGCCGTTTTTTAAGAACAGATCTGCCTGTATATTAGAATCTTCTGTAAACTCCAAAGTTTTTATCAGTTGTTCTTGAAAATGGTGTGTCAGTACAGGATTTATATCTGGCAATAAGTGGTCTTCTAAGTTCTTAAAGGCCGATTTCCAGCTGACACCTTTCTGCTCAAGAATGGGATAACGGACATAGTTTTCTTGCAGCAGGCGTTCTGTCTGCACTAAATCTTCCTGAATTTGTTTGTCTGAAAGAAACAAGGGGCCGCTTCCGGAAAAGTCAAGAGAATCAACCGTTTCAAACCCCCTGCTAACTCCTGCAAGGAAAAAAGTAAAAAGTATGACAAAGAGGCATAACCTCATAAATAGTTGAAGCAAAAAGAGTCTATAATTTGCCACACGTATTTCAGCGTTTCTTAAAGTCTTAACAAGATCCATTTTATATTTTTTGCAAATAATAACTGAAGAGCACCAGCCATTCGGAAAAATCGAGGCTTTCCGGTCGGCGGAGACCATACTTTTCACGAAGTGAATTTTGACAGTTTTGAAACCATTCCGGGAAATGCCGGCGAATCCCATTCAGCAAGGTTTTACGGCGCTGCTGAAACAGAAGATGACTCCACTTGAGAAACTGTTTTTCTTCTTCGTGTGTGAGACTGGAACTATGAGGTATAAGTTGGATTATTGCCGAATCAACTTTTGGTGCAGGACGAAAAGAGTCTGGAGAAATGATTTTTATAATATTCCTTTCAAAACCGAGGGCTCCAACCAGAGACAATGGCCCATAAATTTTTCCGGAGTCAGGTGATGCACAAATCCTTTCTGCTACCTCCAACTGTACCATTATTGTCAGTGACTGCCATGCTTTTCGAACGAAGAGCATCCGTAATAATAATGGAGTGGCAATATTGTATGGTAAATTTGCGACTACTTTTGCAGGTGCACTAACTATTTTAGCCAAATCTTCAGGAGATACTTTCATTATGTCCTGATCAATTAAAGTAAATCTTGCTTCGTGTTCAAATTGTTTTCTTAATTTTTCACACAATGCAGGATCAACTTCGATTGCAGTGACTTGAGCACCTCTTTCCAGCAATGAACGTGTCAGCATTCCACGGCCGGGACCAATTTCCAGGATCGAATCCCCATTGTGAACATCTGCAGCCTCTACTATCGTCTCTGCTACGTTATTGTGGATAAGAAAATTTTGGCCCCATTTTTTTTTGGTCATTTGATGTGAATTGATTGAGCTTTGATATAAGCAGGAATAATGTTGCCGGTCTTGTAAATTGAGTGGATTACTTTTTAATCCTGGAGTTGTTTCATTCAAATTATATATCTGTATTTTAAAAGAGCTGCCAAATAAAAGCAAATTTCAGTTTACTAATCAAGATATTATTTTAAATAGAGCTTGACTTGATAGTAAAACTGAAATAGTCTCAACGTCACAATTTAGAATTCAATAATTTATTAATCTCCGATTCGCCAAAACCTAACGTGGTAGCCACGGTTTGGCGAACGATAGGGTAGGTTGGGAAACTGATCTGCCTCCCGGCTTTGGAAAGGAGAACCTCCATGATTGACCTTCACGGTCGCAATATTAATAAACTTCGTATTTCTCTCACAGAGGTCTGCAACATGGCCTGTACTTACTGTGTCACCAGCCTGAGTGATCACAGGCGTATACCTGATGAGTTGAGTGCAGATCAAATGTTGAGACTTGTCCGGATGCTTAAAGAACATGCCGGAATTGAAAAGGTGCGTCTGACTGGCGGCGAGCCTCTTCTTTACCCAAACTTGATTCCAGTGATTTCTGGTATTCGTGAAATGGGTATTGGCAACATCGGGATGACCACAAATGGTCAATTGCTGGCCAAAAAAGTTAAAGCTCTTGTTGAAGCAGGTCTCCAAAACGTTAACCTGAGTCTTGATTCCCTTGAGCCGGAAAAATTTAAACGTTTAGGTCGAGTTGGAAAACTACATAAAACACTGGAAGGAATTGAAGAATGTATGAAACTTGGACTGCGCGTCAAGGTCAACATGGTAGTAGTCAAGGGTGAAAATGAAGATGAAATCGTTAAAATGCTTGAATATGGTGTTAGACAGGGAGTTGAAATACGCTACCTCGAGTTGATGGCGATGGGACCGCTTTATAAAAAAGATGATTTTAAATTAGTGACAATGCATGAAATTCTGGAGCGAATTTCTACACGTTATACTGTGCAGCCTGTTTCAGCAGAAGTTGACTCAACTTCACTTCGTTATTGGGTCCCTGGTGGGTATTTTGGAATTATTCCAAACAACAGCGCACCTTTTTGTTCCACTTGTTCCCGTTTACGCCTGACTTCCAACGGCCAACTCATCGGTTGCCTGAGTAACCCTGCACCGCTCTCAATTCGTCATTTATTGGATCATCCAGATCCGCAAGAACCTCTCCAAAAACTTGTCCAAAAATCGATTTCCTACAAACAAGATGCAGCATTCACGGGTTCTGCTCTTGTCATGTCTCGTATCGGCGGTTAATCTGCGAAATTTTCCAGTTGAGTAACACTTGCATTTTATGTAGGTTTCCTGTAAAAGTTTTGTAATACTTAGAGCAAGTATAGTTGCAATTCGCTAAGTTTTGATCCACATATCATCTGAGACTTTCCCTATGCGTACATTTTTTCTGCAAACCACTGTGGTCATTCTGGCCATTAATGTGGTTTCGTTTTTTTATCTTCCTGAAGTTCTCTGGTCGATGGTTATTTTCGGGCCGCTAATTTTGCTCGGCCTGCATGACATAACTCAAAAATCTCACTCTATTCTGCGAAATTTTCCTGTGTTGGGACACATGCGTTTTTTACTGGAAGAGATTCGTCCTGAAATGTATCAGTATTTTGTGGAATCCGATACAAGCGGACGTCCTTTTAGTCGAGAACAGCGAAGCGTCGTTTACGCACGAGCAAAAAACACGCGCGATACAATTCCTTTTGGTACAGTCGAAGATGTATATGAAACCGGCTACGAATGGGTCAACCACTCTCTCAGTCCAAAAAAAATGGGGCATGCGGATGTGCGAGTCATGATTGGAGGCCCAGACTGCAAGCAACCATATTCGGCCAGCCTCCTCAATATATCAGCAATGAGCTTTGGTGCACTGAGCAAAAACGCTGTGATTGCACTCAATCAAGGAGCTAAGATCGGCGGTTTTGCACACAACACGGGAGAAGGAGGAATCAGCCCACATCATCTAATGGGTGGTGATTTGATTTGGCAGGTTGGAACCGGATATTTCGGTTGCCGTGACAAAGATGGTAAATTTTGTCCGGATACTTTTAGTGGAAATGCGCAGAAAGAACAAGTTAAGATGATCGAAATTAAGTTGTCGCAAGGTGCAAAACCAGGACATGGTGGTATCCTGCCTGCTGCCAAACTGACTCAGGAAATTGCTAAAATTCGGGATGTGCCGATGGGTAAGGATGTGGATTCTCCTCCCGGACACACTGTCTTCACAAATCCTCTTGAACTTATAGATTTCGTTACCCAACTCCGGGAATTATCCGGAGGCAAACCAATCGGTTTTAAGTTGTGTGTGGGAAAACGCAGGGAGTTTATTGCCATATGCAAAGCCATGCACGAAACAGGAATTGCCCCGGACTTTATCTCAGTTGATGGTGGTGAAGGCGGGACTGGTGCGGCTCCGATGGAATTTTCTAATCATATCGGAACTCCGCTTGTTGAGGGCTTGATTTTTGTGCATAACGTTTTGGTTGGCTTTGATTTACGTAAAAAGGTTAAAATTATCAGCAGTGGAAAAATGACCTCCGGATTTGGACTGGTCAAGCGACTTGCTTTAGGTGCAGATCTTTGTAACTCAGCCAGAGCAATGATGATGGCGCTGGGCTGTATTCAGGCCCGTAAGTGTAACTCAAACCTTTGTCCGGTTGGTGTGACAACACAAAATCCCAGCTTGTTTGGTGCACTTGTTCCGGAAGAAAAAAGTCAGCGCGTCAATAATTATCATCGCAATACTGTGGATAGTGCCTGTCAAATCATGGGCGCAATGGGTCTGGAAAAAGCAGAAGAATTAAGACCATGGCACTTGATGCGCAGAATCGAGGCCTATGAAATAAGGAATTTTTCTGAAATCTACGAATACATCGAGACTGGCTCACTGCTCCAGAATACCAAGCCTGAAAGCTATGCACGTGCCTGTGATGCAGCACGTTCTGATAGTTTTACTGCAACAAATTAAGGAATGTGCACCCGCTGAAAACTGTGAAATGCAGTACTGAAATAGATAACTGATAACCAAAAAAAATATGAAAGCATCTGATTTATTTGTAAAAGCGCTTGAAGAAGAGGGGGTGGAATATATTTTCGGCATTCCAGGTGAAGAGAATCTGGATTTGCTTAATTCACTCAAAGACTCGTCAATCAGGCTGATCCTGACTCGACACGAACAAGCAGCCGGTTTCATGGCAGCCACTTACGGAAGGCTCACCGGCAAGTCAGGAGTCGCCCTGTCCACTCTTGGACCGGGAGCCACGAATCTTGTGACTGCAGCAGCATATTCTCAGCTTGCAGCTATGCCGATGGTGATGATTACAGGACAAAAACCTGTCAAACACAGCAAGCAGGGTAAGTTCCAGATTCTTGATGTAGTCGAAATGATGCGCCCATTGACTAAATATACACATTCGATTGTGAGCGGAAACAACATTCCTTCAAGGATCCGGGAAGCTTTCAGGATTTCCCAGGAAGAACGTCCTGGAGCAGCACATTTAGAGTTGCCGGAAGATGTTGCCGGAGAGGAAGCTGAATCCCAGCCACTGCCGCGCAGCCGTGCTCGTCGCCCAGTAGCAGAAGGAAAAGCTATCAAGCAGGCAGTGGAAATGATTGAAAAAGCAAAAAATCCGCTGCTTTTGATTGGAGCTGGGTCCAACCGGAAAATGCCGGCAAGAATGTTACGGGCTTTTGTGGATAAAACCCAAATGCCTTTTATCAGTACACAGATGGGAAAGGGTGTATTAGACGAACGTGATCCCTTGTTTTTGGGAAACGCAGCACTGTCCGCCAATGACTTTTTGCACCGTGCCATAGCGAAAGCGGATTTGATTATAAACGTGGGACACGACGATATTGAAAAACCTCCTTTTTTCATGGAACAGGATTCATTTCAGGTTATTCACATTAATTTTTTATCAGCAGAAGTAGATCCGGTTTATTTCCCTCAGCTGGAAGTTATAGGTGATATTGCAAACAGCATCTGGCAAATCAATGAGCGAATCATGCCGCAGGGTTCTTGGGATTTTTCTTATTCATTAAAGGTCAAAAAAGCTGTGGATGCACACCTCCTTGAAGGTGCAGATGATCCGCGTTTCCCAATGCTGCCTCAACGTTTCGTTGCAGATGTACGTGAAGCGATGCCCTCCAACGGAATCATTGCACTGGACAATGGTGTTTACAAAATTTGGTTTGCGCGTAATTACAAAGCTCATGAAGCAAACACCGTTTTGCTCGACAACGCATTGGCCACAATGGGTGCCGGATTACCCTCTGCAATGGGTGCGCACATGGTTTTTCCAAAACGCAAAGTGATGGCGATTTGCGGAGACGGTGGTTTCATGATGAATGCCCAGGAACTGGAAACGGCGGTGCGTCTCAAAATGAATTTGATTTGCCTGATTTTACGGGATAACTCTTATGGAATGATTCGCTGGAAGCAGGCAAATTTGGGATTTGAAGATTTTGGTCTGGAATACGGCAATCCGGATTTTGTCAAGTTTGCAGAATGTCATGGCGCAAACGGATATCGTGTGGAAAAAACAGAAGATTTTGTTCCACTTTTGAAAAAATGCAATGATACTCCGGGGGTTCATATTGTTGAGTTGCCGGTTGATTATTCGGAAAATGATCGTATTTTAAATCACGAAATAAAAGAACGAAGTCAAAGAATTTAATAATTGACTCTGTTATAGTTGACTGTTGGTGAATCGATCAAGCCTGAATTTCCACAGAAATTTAGTCAGGCACTGAGGCTACGAGGCTCTAATCCCTTATTTTCCCCAATTCTTAGTAGTTCAAGATCTTTGTACCTTGGTACAGGAAACTTCAAAAGAATTAGCAGTATTGCAGGGCTGCAATCTTGCTCAAATTTCACCAAGTAATTCTAAGAAAAATTTATTCAATGGAAAAATATGATCTGTGTGTAATTGGCGGTGGACCGTCCGGATATGCGGCAGCCATGCGTGCAGTTGATTTTGATAAAAGTGTTTTACTTGTTGAACGGGATCGAATTGGCGGCGCCGGAATATATGATGGTGCACTTTCCTCAAAAACATTTTGGGAAATATCCAAAGAATTTGCTTCATTCAGTAAAAAGATGAGTCACTACGGGTTGGAAGAACCGGTTGTGCATTTTTACAATGTGCTGAATGAAGTGAATGATGCGGTAAGTGAGCGTTCAAATCAACTAGAAGAGCACCTCCGACTGGTAATTCAACAACGTCCGGAAGGCTTTCGCTACATCAAAGGAAGTGCTCATTTAATCAGCTCAAGTGAAATTGAGCTGGAAACCGACTCCGGTACAGAAAAGGTAAATGCGGAAAATATCATAATTGCTACCGGAAGTCGTCCCCGTAAAATCCCCTCAATTACAATTGACGAGGATATCATCATGACCAGCGATGGCATCAGTTCGCTGGAAGAGTTTCCCGAGAGTCTCGTAATTCTCGGAGCAGGAGTAATCGGCTGTGAGTTTGCCACTATCTTTTCCAATTTCGGAAAAACAAAAGTTCATATTATTTCCAAAGAAGATCGGATTTTACCTTTTGAAGATCCTGACCTGGCCAAAGTGATTGAAGCAAATTTAAAGGCCAATGGAGTGCTCATTCACCATGAATCAAAACTTGATAAAATGGAAATTACGAATGGAAGTGTTGAATATGTTCTTGAGCATCCGAATGGAGAGAAAGAGGTTTTTCATGCAGAAAAAGCTTTGGTTTCGGTAGGACGTGTACCGAATATTGAAAATACCGGTTTACACGAAATAGGAATGGAACTGAGTGAATCAGGACACATTATTGATAATGACACACAATCCAGTATTTCCAACATTTATGCAGCAGGAGATATTACTGCAGACATTGCGCTGGTTAATGTGGGTGAATTGGAAGGACGTCATGCTGTTGAAAAAATTTACGGCAAACCAAAAAGATCAATGATCTACGAAAATATTTCAACAATCATGTTCCTCAATCCTGAGGTTGCAGGAGTGGGTATGAATGAACAGCAGGCTCAAAAAGCTGAACTGGATTATCGAGTTGCCAGCTTTGATTTTCGCTGTATTCCAAGAGCTGTTGCCATGCGCAACACTCAGGGTTTTTTTAAAATCCTTGTAACAGATGACGATCAAATGAAAGTCCTCGGTTTACGTGCAGTTGGTGAACATGCATCCAGTGCAATTCAGGCTGTTGCTTTACTTATTGCCACAAATAAGGGTATTGAAGAATTATCAGAATTGATCCATCCTCACCCGTCTATCATTGAAGGCATTCAGGAATGTATTCGAATGCTCCTAGGAAAATCGATCTACAAACCCTATATTTTTCAAGAGTATCTTCAGTATAAACGTTTCAGAGACGGTAAATACATAGACTGAATAATATCTGAATCCTGCCGGATTACAATCAAAGAAAACATAAAATGCTAAGTACAAAAATTATTTGCACCATTGGTCCTGCCAGTGACTCTCCTAAAAAGCTGGCGGAGTTGGCTGAGGCAGGAATGAATATCGCACGTTTGAATTTCTCCCATGGAACGCATCATTCTCATAAAAAAATAATTGAGCAAATTAGAAAATTGAATAAGGTCAGGCAATACCCAATTGCAATTATGCTTGATACCCAGGGTCCTGAAATCAGGACCGGTGATAAGGCAATAACGCTTATTTCCGGAAAACGTGTGTGTGTCACTATTCCTCCAAATGAAGAGTCAGAGGATACACTTTTTGTCAACTATGTTGATTTAAAAGATGATCTGAAAGAGGGAAGTTGTATCTCCCTTGACGGAGGTTTGATGAGTTTAAAAGTTTGTGGTAAAAACAAAAAAGGGCTTGACTGCGAAGTGATTGACGGCGGTGTCGTTAAGGCCCATAGACATGTGAATTTGCCGGGAGCAATCGTTAAACTGCCTGGAATCACAGAAACAGATAAACGGGATATCCTTTTTGGAATTGAACAAAAAGTTGACGTCATTGCTCTGTCTTTCGTGCGCAGTTCGGAAACGATCCGGGAGGTGAGGACTTTACTTGGAGTGCATGCTCAGCAAATTAAGCTTATTGCAAAAATTGAAAACCAGGAGGGTGTTGAGCGCCTTGAAGAAATTGTCCAGGAAGCTGATGGAGTCATGGTTGCCCGTGGTGATTTAGGAATTGAAGTTGAGCTGGAAGAGGTCCCGCAAATTCAAAGACGGATTGCTTATTTGTGTGCTAAATATGGAAAGCGTTTAATAGTGGCAACTCAAATGCTGGAATCAATGATTGAAAATCCAGTACCGACGCGAGCGGAAGTTACTGATGTCGCTAATGCTGTTTTTGAACAGACAGATGCAATTATGCTTTCCGGAGAAACTTCTGTCGGTAAATATCCTGTCCGTTCGGTTGAAATTCTGGTACGGATTGCAAGGCGTACAGAAAATTATCCCGGTGTGAATTATACTGAAAAATTGATAAAAAAGTCTAAAGGTCAGCACCTAGCTGAAGCTGCAATCCAAATTGCCGCAAAATTAAAAATACGCGCAATTGTTGTTATCACACGTAATGGACGAGGTGCCGGCTATCTCTCTAATCTTCGTCCACTTCAGATTGGGCTTTACTCCTTCACTAATAATTCTAAAGTATTTTCCTCAATGACGCTCTACAGGAGTGTCTATCCTTTCCTGATGGAATTCAGGAAAAATCCGGAAGACACAATACAGAATGCTTTGAGAATTCTTAAGGAAAAGGAAGGTTTTGCGACTGAAGAACAGGTTGTTGTTCTTGCCAATCTCATCACTGGTGAAGGGTATTCCACGTCCCTGCAGGTCAGGTCAATTCCTGCAGT
>JGI24818J35693_1000100_pt1 | contig 12986 bp, 10 predicted proteins | sample METZYME_3_550m_FD_35693 | JGI IMG/M metagenome (IMG submission 35693) | reverse complement strand
TTGGAGTGAATCGGATTCTCTATATGAAGGATTGATTGCTTCTGATACAAATGATGTTCAAGCTCTTAATAATTATTCATACAGTTTAGTAGAGCGCAATATCCAATTAGAAAAATCGCTGGAAATGTCCAAAAAAGCAATTGATTTGGAACCCGATAATGCGGCCTATCTAGATACGATTGGCTGGATCTACTTTAAACTGAATAANGCACAAAAAGCATTATACTACATTCGCCGGTCAATTGAATTGGAGNATGAAAATGCGGTGGTATTGGAACATTTGGGTGATGTGTTGATTGCTGNTGAACAACCGGATGANGCCAGAACAATTTATCTTAGAGCCTTGNATCTGGATAAGAATAATGATTTATTAAAACAAAAAGCAGGAGTAATTCCTGATTAAANNTTGGTTTCTTTCATTTATTTTTATTTTCAGCTGCAGCAAAATAAAAAATGATTTGCCAGATATACTAGCACCCACAAAACCAAGTATGACCATGGAAAAATTGGTGTCTATTTATGGTCAAGTACGGGGTGCAGGGCGGTTGACTGTTACAGGGAAACGATCTGGAAAATTTAATTTTACATTCACCTCCGATAGTCATGATACCTTTTTACAATTTCGGGATATGTTAGGGCGTAAAACCTTGTTTATGGAAATAAATAATTCNTCTTTGAGTGCCTGGGATATGATTCAAAATGAAAAATATTCAGAAATAGCGCTGGTAGTACTTTTCCCATTCCTTGAATTTCTTGAGCCAGACGGTTTNACAAAGGTACTTTGGGGCATTGTCCCTGATATTGATACGGATAAAAANACAAAATTAGAATTTGAAANCAGTAATACTAATATCCATTTTGAATCCGAGCGAGATCGTGTGGGATCTTTAACTCGAAAAATTACTTTTTCACATGGCATCAACTCCGATAATTTTGAAGTGATTATAACACAGCGAGAATTCGGTACAAGTTATCCTCATTTGGTACGAGTTATCCCGGAATCTGTACCATTTGTTAATCCATGATAGTTAAATGAGCAATACTATTTCAATTATCATACCTGTTTACAATGAAAAGGAATCATTGGAAGAACTTTACGGTGAAATCCGAGCTGCTACTGGATCATTTTCTAAGCGAGAAGTTTTATTTATCGATGATGGCAGTACAGATGGAACAACAGAATTACTCCAAACAATGGCGGAAGAATACCCTGATGTAACTCTAATCCAATTTTATCGCAATTATGGTAAAGCGGCTGCTTTAGCTGAAGGCTTCAACCATGCTACCGGAGATTACATTGTAACCATGGATGCTGATCTGCAAGATGATCCATCGGAAATAAAAAATTTAGTTGAAAAACTGGATGAAGGATACGACTTAATATCGGGTTGGAAAAGAGTAAGACTTGATCCTTGGACCAAGCGTTGGCCCTCCAAATTCTTTAATTTGGTCACCCGTCTAATGACTGGAGTGAAAATACATGATTTTAATTGCGGATTAAAAATTTACAGACGAGCTGTTGTAAAGGCTGTTGAAATCTACGGTGGTCGTCATCGTTATATACCCGCATTGGCGGGACAAAAAAATTTCAAAGTAGATGAAATTGAGGTGAATCATCGCCCAAGAAAATTTGGTATCACAAAATATGGTGGATCACGTCTATTACATGGTTTTTTTGATCTCGTATCCATACTCTTTATTGATCGTTTTGACCAAAGGCCTTTACACCTTTTTGGATTTTTTGGATTGTTGAGTTTCCTAATTGGTCTTATCATTGAAATTTATGTTGTTTACCTTAAATATGGGTTAGGNGAACCGTTTCAAAAGCACATGGCCCTTTTGGTTTTTGGTGTAATGATCATCGTAATTGGTATACAATTTTTCTCTATTGGTCTTCTTGGAGAGATGCATACCCGCACCAACCAAAAAAATGATAATAGAGTACAACAACTAATCAAATAATTATTACAATTTCCGAGAAAAATAATTAGTAATGGATNTACGCTACGATTGTAGATATTTCAAAGGTACCATGCCGTGTATACCACATAAAGATCATGGTGTTGAGTGCAATTCTAATTGTGAATATTTAGATTCGATTGATCAAAATATTCTGATCATTAAATTGGGTGCTATGGGTGATGTTATACGTACGACACCTATTATTACCCGATTGAAAAATGAATATCCTAATGGGAAAATATTTTGGTTAACGTATTTCCCAGAAGTGTTACCAGAAAGTGTTGATCAACCTATGGGTTTTCGAAATGAAGATCTGGTCTGGTTACGTTCCTTAGATTTCATAATGGCAATAAATCTTGATAAGGAACCAGAAGCATGTGCACTGATGAACCAATTAAATATTCAAAATAAATATGGTTTTGGGTTGACCAAAGGAATGCCTGCCCCCTTAAATGAGAATGCTAATCATAAATTTTTAACCGGTATATCTGATAGTTACAGTAAGTCAAACACTAAACATTATTTGGAAGAAATATTTGAATTATGCTGTTGGGAATATCAAGATGAAGAGTATTTGTTGCCCAAATATGAACCAAATGAATTCAACATTGAATTAAAAAATGTTGATGGGAAAGTAATTGGTTTGAACACAGGATGTGGTGGTCGGTGGACATCACGTAAATGGCCAAATAATTCATGGCTTACACTAATCAACCTACTTCAAAAAGAGGGTTATACTGTATTGCTCTTAGGCGGCGAGAATGAAGATGAACAAAATAAAAAACTATCCGGTGAATCGGGCGCAGAATACATGGGCTTTTTCTCATTTAAACAATTCATTTCTTTGGTGGAAAAATGCAATGCTGTAGTGTCAACAGTAACAATGGCAATGCATGTGGCAATTGGTTTACGTAAACCAATTGTTCTATTGAATAACATTTTTAATCCGAATGAATTTCATTTTTTTGCCCCTTCTAAAATTGTTGGGCCGGATAAGAACTGTGATTGTTATTACTTACCTGAATGCATCAATGGAAGATCTTGTATAGAAGAAATATCTGCTGAAAAAGTATTAGCAGAAATCAAAATGATCCTACCACTGTGAAAATTGTAATAGTTGGTGTATTCCCACCGTTTCGTGGTGGTATAGCTAATTTTTACGAAACGCTCGCAGAAAGGTTATCAAATAATCATGAAGTAATTGCAATTAATTTCACAACACAATACCCTAATATATTATTTCCCGGTAAATCACAATACATTGAATCAGAATCTTCAACAGAATTTGAAGCAGACAGAATTCTAAGCTCGGTTAATCCACTAACATGGCAGGGAACAGCGAATAGAATCATTGAAATAAACCCTGACCTTATTATTTTTAAATACTGGATGCCTTTTTTTGCGCCATCCTTCGGCACTATCATTAAAAAGGTAAAGAGAAATCTCAATACAAAAGCATTGGTCATATGTGATAATATTATTCCGCACGAAGGCCGTCCACTTGATAAACTGCTTACAAAATACTTTTTTAATAATATCGATTATTTTATCGTTATGTCCAGATCCGTTGAAGCAGATCTACTTTCTCTTTATCCAGGTGCCGACTATTTGTACACACCTCATCCTTTATACGACATATTTGGTGCAAGTATTCAGAAGGATACAGCGAAAATTTCCCTGGGGATCACGGAACAGAAAGTGTTGCTCTATTTTGGGCTTATACGACCCTATAAAGGATTGGATCTATTAATTAATGCAGCGAAACTACTTATTCAAAAATTGGATAATTATAAAATATTAGCTGTCGGGGATTGCTATGAAAATCCAGAACCATATTCTGACCTTGTCAAGGAAAATGGTGTTAGCGATGTATTTGATTTACGGATGGAATTTGTCCCTAATGATAAGGTGAATCTTTATTTTTCTGCAGCCGATGTTGTAGTTCTACCATATAAATCGGCAACCCAAAGTGGTGTTGTTCCGATAGCCTATCATTTCAATAAACCTGTCGTTGTCACTGATGTGGGGGGATTAAGTGAAATCGTAAACGATGGTAAAACTGGTTATGTCGTGCAACCTGACGCCGGAAGTATTGCTAATGGGATTCTGCAATTTTATAATGATTATGAAAGAGTAGACTTTGCTGACCAGATTGAATCCTACAAACAGCGTTTTACCTGGAACGAATTCATTCATCAACTTGAAAATATCATCAGTTAATGGAAAAACCATCTGTAACTGTTATTGTACTTAATTGGAATGGTAAGGACCTAACGATTGAATGTCTAGAATCACTAAAGCAGGTGAATTATTCAAATTTTAACATTTTGGTAGTTGATAATGGTTCAACCGATGGATCAGTAGAACTGTTAAAGGAAAAATTTCCAGAAGTTTCCATTTTAGTTCTAGAAAAAAACTTGGGATATGCCGGCGGAAATAACCGCGGATTCGCATCGCTTAAACCTGATCAGCCCGAATTTGTAATTTTTCTGAACAATGATACAATTGTTGATGAAAACTTTATTGGACCTTTGGTGAAACAGTTATTGACCCACAAGAAGGCTAGTCAGACTGTGCCAAAAATATATTACGAAAATGATCCGAAATTGATATGGTACGCCGGCGGTATTGTTAATTTATGGACAGGATCGATATATCACTTGGGGATTCGTCAATATGATGGTCCAGCCTACAGTAAAACACATAAAACAAAATATGCGACTGGCTGTTGTTTTTGCATGCGTTATGAGGAATTTAAAGAGTTTGGCGGGTTTGATGAAACCTTTCCCATGTATTCGGAGGATGTGGACCTTTCCTTATGGATAAGAGCAGCAGGTAAACAGGTTTGGTTTGTGCCTGATTCAAAAATATGGCATAAAGTATCCGCATCCCTCGGCGGCGCGTTTTCGTTCGGTAAGATAGTTCGTAAAGCAAGAGGCATATTTCTTCTTATTAAAAAACATGCTAATCTAGTTCAATGGCTAACGTTGATAGTATTATTGCCTATTCAGTTGATTATAGTATTGCTAAAGTTGATATTTAAGGTTGGACGATAATCACCAGCCTTCATCAGAATAGAATTTTACTGCGAAAGACCCAGTAATATCTTTTACTATTATTACTTCATCTTTTTCCAGGTGATCTTGCCGTGTTTTACACAGGTATTGTTTTTACTGATACTAATTTTAAATGGATTATTTAAATTTATAATACAAAGACAATAATGAAGTGTTTATTGAAAAATATTGTAANGATTAAGTTTTTAATTTGGTTTTTCAGCAAATAACATGATAGAAGTGGAGAGGAATGGAATGTTTGTTGTATCGTTTTTAAAAATTGCACTCCTTAAAATATTTTGTATAAATTTGAAAGGAACCATATCCATCGGTGCATTTATATATTTAATATCAACAATCTTGAATCCAACTTTAGTAAGCAGATTTCTAATTTCATTCGCCTCATAATTTTTTGCTTTAGCATATTTACCGTGAATAGATTTTGGCAACCAGGAAAAAAAAGGTACTCTATTCCAAGGTAAAAGAGGTAGGTGAGCGCCATGAGTCTCGAATATCCACCATTTGTTTGGAATTGAAATTGCAATTTTGCTATTTGGTTTCAATTTTTTGAACATAATCTTTAATGCATGGGTATCATCTTTAACATGTTCTAAAACCTCAAAACAGATAATTCTATCAAATTTTTTATCTACAGATGAACCTTCTTCAATATCGCTGCACGAAAAAGTACAATTTGTTATTCTATTTTTTAGAATTACGTCTTGAAATTGTTTTAAGTACTTTTTAGAAATATCAATCCCGTGACAAGAATTAAATCTTTTATGGATTAGCGATAAACTGGCACCGTTTCCACACCCCATTTCTAATAAATCAGAATTTTTATCATAAAATCTATCGAAAGATTCAATAATTCTCAGTCTTCTTTTAACAATTAGATGATGGTAATCAGAAGGTTTTCCTTTTGCTAAATTCTGAAAAGTATCCACTACAATAAATTTCTTTTTTGAAGATTTAATTGCATCTTCAATTAGTTTAATTCCATTACTTAGAATTAATGGAGATTCAATTCAAAAATTCAAATTTCTGTAATTATTATTATTGATAACTGTTTTTTCTTACAACGAAAACAATATTTGATGTAAAAATGCCTTTAGAAAATAATTCAGAACATTTAGCAATGATTCCCCCAACTCGATTAATCTCAAAAGACTTACCGTTCTTCTTTCTTAAAAAGGGAAACTCTAGATACATACCTAATCTAATATTCTTTGTATGGAAGCGGTCGTAATAAAACCATTCAATAATTTCAAACCTTGACTTAGCTATAAAACCCAATAAGTCCTTCTTGCTATAATAATATTGGTAAAAAATACGATTTTTATTCCTAAATGAAGGTTTAAATAATTTTAATAGTGGCATAGTGATTAATCTACGGATGATGCTTCTATAATAATTTTGATATGGCACAGAAATAATCATTTTTCCTTCTTTACTAAGAACTCGATAGGCTTCCAACAACGCTTTTTCTGGTCCATCTTCAAAATGTTCAATTACCCCCATAGATAAATAAAGATCAATTGATGAATCTTCAATAGGCAAAGAATCAGCATTGCCGACCATTACCTTTATTTCTTTATCGTGCTTTTTGATAATTTCTAGGGGAGATGTGGTAAAATCAACTCCGATAAGATTTTTATATCCCAACCTACGGAGGAAGAATAGCCATCTGCCTAGTCCGCAACCACCATCTAAAACAACACTATCTTTATTAGAATAGTTTTTGATTGCTTTAAGAAGTTTAGGGTAGTCATTATTAGTAGTTTTTGCTTGTTCTTCGATCGAAGTCTTTTCCCAATACTTTTCCCAACTTGTATCATTGGGTAGTAAATACCACTTTATTGTCATAGCAAGTTCTCTTCTAGCATTATATTTATGATGATATAATCATTTTTTACCTTCTAATATTGTAGATAAGGTGATCCAAGTGTTTTCGAGATCACCTTCAACATTTTATTACTGTAGATGTACAGAACAATCATACCAAATTGCCTTAGGTTCAAAGAAACATAAAATCATATAGAGTAATCACAAAAGAGAATAGCCAAATTTGAAGTAAACAATCAAGAGCAGAAACCATTTGTGGTTTATTTTCAGAGGAAATCAATTTTATTAAAGTCATAGATTTGGGATATTATCAGAATAAAATATCTTTTAAAGTAGTACCGCCGAGGTGTAGAGGATATCAAAAAATAAGTGTATCATTCATTTAGATGTATGGCTTATTAATTAATAAATTAAATAGTAAAGGAAGAAAAAATACATATTTTCCGCATGAAGATTAATTTATTCTAATAAATATGTTAACCCATACTCAAAGAAGGCTGATCAATTCATTAATAGGTTCGTTTGAAAATGCTTTAATTGAACCATTTCTTGATCTTCAATCTGTTAATATTAATCCAATATTTTTAGTAGGACCACCAAGATCTGGTACAACAGTTATTTATCGCTGGTTTATTTATTACCTTAATGAAAAGATTGCATACTTAACACGTTTAGCAGATATGTATCCCGATGGGGCATTTCTGTTAAATTGGATCGGATTAAAAATATATGGTGAAATGGTAGATATTCAATCACCACATATTTATGGACAAATTAAAGGGTTTACAGCCCCAGCGGAAGGTAATAGGATTTGGCCATGGTGTGAAGATAGTTTAGAGGGCATAGAAAAAATTAGATCTCGTTACTTATTTAATAGAACGGATTATTATAAGGTAAAACGAATTACACCTTCGGTTTATTATTTTTTAAATAAAGTTATAAGAAAACAATGTTTATTAATGAAAAGTGAACTATTTATTAATAAATCTGTCCACAACACTACACGTATTGCAGAGTTAAAACAATTATTCCCGACAGCAAAATTTATTGGGATTATTCGAGATGGTAGATCTGTAACAAAATCATTAATTACAGCTCGTAGGGATATTCAAGGAAATAAAAAAAAATGGTGGGGTGTAAAACCATCTAATTGGGAAGATATCCACTTATTACCTCCACATCTTTCTTGTGGTAAACAATGGGAGGGGCTATTAAATGATATGGAGAATCAGTTTGGACAGCTCTCAAAAAGTGACTATATATTTATTCGATATGAGGATTTTTTATCAAGACCGTATGATGAACTTGAGAGGATATACAAGTATTACAAATTAAAGTATAAATTTTCATCGGACCAAATAGGAAACCTAAAGCAGCCAAAGGAGTATAATTATTTCTTTAGTGAATACCAATTAAATGAACTAAATGAATCAATTTCAAAAAAATTATTCAAATGGGGATATAAGTGATTACCCATTTATCCAATAAAGGACAATAGTGAAAATATTTAAAACAATATTCATTTCTATTATTATGTTTTTTGTTTACTGGTTTTCACAACTTGTTCCAAAGAAGAAAGGAATTTGGATTTTTGGTGCATGGAAAGGAAAAAAATATGGGGATAATAGTAAATATTTATTTGAATATATCAATAAACATGTAACTGAAATAAGACCAATTTGGTTAACAAGAAATCAACAAGCATTTGATTTGATTAAATCTAAAGGGTATGAAGTATATCGGACATATAGTTTAAGAGGCTTCTTATTTTCTATAATCGCGGAAAAAGTATTCATTTCGGTAGCAATTAAGGATGTTAATAGATATACAGTAAATAGTAAAAATGTTATTATGATGTGGCACGGAAGCACTCCCATTAAAAAGATTGTTAATGATGATACAATTACACGTAAAAAACAATTGTTAATAGAAAAATTGCTCTATTTGTTATTCCCTTTCCTTGGATTTCGATTAAGAGGTCTAGCAATTTCTGGATCGGAGGAAGCATCAAGAATCTTTAAAAGTGCTTTCAGAGCAAAAGAAAAACAAATATTACTTACTGGCTTTCCTAGAAATGATACATTTTTTCACAATGATCAAAGTGCACCAATTTTAGAAGAAATTAAATTGTTAAAAAGAAATAATACTTATACCGCGATTTATATGCCGACTCATCGAAAAGAAGGAAGCGGTGAAATCTCTGATCTCTTTAACATAGATTTAAAAAAAATAAATCAGTCCTTAAAGAATCTTAATACTAAACTTTATGTTAAACTGCATTATTATCATTTAAACAAACACAATTTTAGGAACTATAGTCATATTTATTTCATTACTGATAACGATATTATACAAGATATATACACAATTCTAACCGAATTTGATTTGTTAATTACCGATTACTCAAGTGTGCATTTTGATTTCCTTTTGACAAATAAACCGATCATATTTGCTCCTTTTGATAAAGAAAAATATTTAATGGAGGATAGGGAATTTTACTATAATTATAATGATGTGACACCAGGGCCTAAGGCGAGCAATTGGAGTGAATTATTGGTTTATCTTGAAAAGTTTATTCAGAACCCAAAACTATATGATAAGGAAAGACTTAATGTCATGAGAAGATTTAATANATATACTGACTCAAATAATTGTCAGAGAGTTTTTTCTGCTATATATAATGAGAAAAATTAGTTTAANTATTGTCTAAAAAACCTCCAAATCATTCCGGTAAAATCGCCAAAGAAGCCACCATTTCATTTATTGGGATGGGTTTTGGTGATGCCATCCGATATATATTTACTGCCGTTCTGGCTCGTTTAGTAGGGGTGGAGTATCTTGGTATTTTTTCCTTAGCCAGCGCCATTACCAGAATTGGTGAAACCATTAGCAGAGCGGGACTCCAGAGCGGTGTAATGCGTTTTGTCAGCCGCCTTGATAAGGAAAATGAAATTGATGAAATAAAACAGCGTATCAAATCCGGATTGCTGCTGGGACTGATTTTTAGCATAATTATTATGGTAATCCAGTTAATTATGGCAGATTGGCTTGCCATGGATTTATTTAACGGTTCAGAGTTGCTGAAGAAAGTCATTGTAATAAGTGCATTTTCATTACCTTTTGCTACTGTCATGGCTATTAGCGCTTTTGCCACTCAAGGTTACAAGCTCCTGAAATATAAAGTAACAATAATGAATATTATTCCACCCTTGGTTATGTTGTTTTGTGTATTGCTAAGTATAGGGATTTTCACCAAGGATATAGCTATAAAATATCCCATACTGATTTCAGCTATTATTAGTTCGCTTGTTGGACTTTATTCCCTGAGAAAACTGACAGGTATGAATTTCCTGGAAATGTTCAAGGGTACGGTAGATTCAGAACTTATCAAGTTTTCTTATCCATTTATGTTTGTAATCATCCTGGGTACGCTGATGCACTGGATGGATATTTTGATGCTGGGCTATTTTACCGATACTTCTACCGTCGGTCTTTATCATCCCGCAACCCGTACTGCAGGGTCAATGCGTACGATTCTTGTGGCGTTTATGGGTATTTTTGCGCCCATAATGTCCGAATATCACCACCAGGGTGAATTAAAGGAAATGAACCGTCTCTATAAATTAGTTGTAAGATGGATTATAAGTTTATCCCTGCCACTGGCCATTATTATGATTCTCTATTCTAAAAAGGTCATGTTGTTGTTTGGAGGACAATATTTGAGTTCAGCGAATGCGCTGATTGTATTGACAATATCGGCATTTATTCAAGCTTTTATCGCCAGTAGTGGCCATACACTTTTCATGACAGGCTTTCCGCGGGTTAATTTGATGAATTCAACCATTGTTTTATTTATTAATATTATTCTGAATTATTTGTGGATACCGCAATATAAAATTATGGGTGCTGCCTATGCTACTTTGGTATCGATGACTATATTGGCTATTATGAGGTTAATAGAAGTTAAAATGATTGTTAAAATTCAGCCATTCAGTATAAAAATGTTAAAACCAATTATAGCTGGTATTGCCATGGCAGTTGTCCTCTATGGTATTAAGCCGATCATATTTCCCCTTCATACGCTGTTAACATTATCGGCCGCTGTAATTGCCGGCGGTATTATATTCTATGTGATGTTATGGTTGATGAAATTTGATCGAGACGATAAAGAGATTTGGTCAGGAATATCCATGATTATAAAAAGGAATAAAGATTCATAAAGATAAACTATAAACATCCGCTTGTTATCACGATAGGGCTCATGATATCATTGATCTGTATCCTGTTCTATCAATTCATCTTTCAGGGGCAGGTGGTTGGATCTCCGGACACCATGAACCCCAAATCTGCCGGTGTCGCTTTGCAACAAGTCTATTTGGAAAGGGGAGAATTCCCTCTGTGGGAACCATGGAGTTTTTCGGGAATGCCCACCGCTGAAGCGTTTACATTTATCAGTCATTTATATTTCCCTGCAACCATTTTAAATCTGCTTTTTATCAAAGGAATACTTGCTCAATTACTCCATTTATTATTTGCCGGAATTGGCGGATACATTTTACTCCGATCTTTGAATTTATCATATTATTCATCAATCCTTGGAGGATGTGCATTCATGATAACGCCATTTATGGTTACTATGATTATTTTTGGACACGGCAGCCAAATGATGACGGCGGCATATATTCCCTGGATTATGTGCCTGACCATCAGGGTGTTGCAAAGACCAATTTTGTTTAATGTAGGGTTGCTTGCAATTTTTATGGGACTCCAACTACAGCGTGCCCATGTGCAAATTGCTTATTACACATGGATGCTTGCTGGATCATATGTTTTATTTACCTTGGTTTCCACTTATAAAGTTCCCGAAGAAAGAAATACTTCTATTTATGGATTTGGTGGTTTTGCTATTGCTGCCCTTTTAGGAATTGGTATCGCTTTGGTCATATATCTACCATCACTGGAATATACACCCTTCTCTATTCGCGGCGGTGGGGTTAGTGGTGGCGCGGATTATAACTATGCCACCAGTTGGTCATTTTCTCCAAAAGAATTATTAACCTTTATTATTCCATCCGCTATGGGTTTTGGGGGTCAAACTTATTGGGGTAATATGCCATTTACCGATTACCCAAATTATATGGGTATAGTAATACTGGTGTTGGCTGCGATTGGTTTTGTACATCGTAGAGACCCGTTAATGTGGTTTCTGCTGGGCACGTCCATATTGGCTATCTTTATATCATTTGGGAAAAATCTGAGCATCATTTATGATTTATTTTATAGTTTTTTCCCATTTTTTAACAAGTTTCGTATTCCGGCGATGATATTAATTTTAGTGCAATTCAATATCTCCGTGATGGCCGCCATAGGACTAAATTACCTATTAACACTTCATAAACAGGTCATTCCAAGATGGTTTTGGACCTGTTCAGGAGTACTGGTATCTTTTTTATTAATTCTGACCTTAGGACAATCATTTCTTCAGCAATTTGTTTCATCTGGCTTTACACCTCCCCGAACTCAAGATCTCCGTGCTATCCAAGCGATAAATGCATTACGATGGGATATATGGCTCAAAGATGCGTGGATAATGGTGTTAATTCTTGCTGCATTTTTTTGGTTGATCTGGGCATTCATCAACCAGAAGATTGCTAAAAATGGTTTCGCTATTGCTGTTACACTGTTGGCATTAACGGATATCGCTATAGTAGATAGAAAAATTATCCAACCCGATAAACAGTCAGGGCGGGCTTCTCAATTAATTAGCAGTTCAATCATTGATAAATATTTCCAACATGACCAAATCACAAAGATTATGACGGATGATAGTGAAAAACTTTTTCGTATTTATCCCGCGGGTTCACTTTTTAGTGAAACACGGTTTCGTGCCTTTGGTCTTGAATCAGTTGGCGGTTATCATCCTGCTAAACTTAAGATCTACAATGATTTTCTACAGAGTACGAACAATGCCGGGACCTTACCGTTGATGCGTATGTTGAACGTCAAATATCTGATAAGTCCACAACCGATTAATTTTCCAGGACTGATCCAAATTAGACAGGGGAAAATGAAAACAGGTCGAGGGAATTTGCCTGTTACTTTGTACGAATTGGATGATTTCCA
>JGI24818J35693_1000099_pt1 | contig 12990 bp, 12 predicted proteins | sample METZYME_3_550m_FD_35693 | JGI IMG/M metagenome (IMG submission 35693) | reverse complement strand
GTTTCTGGCATAACCGACAAGAAGGCGTCCCCTGTTTGTCGTCGGACCCGCAGCACTAATTCGGTCTCATGCCCCTGCCGTACGTGATCAACAAAATCCGTCCAGCTTGTCACCACGTCATCGTTGATCGATAGGATCCGATCTCCTGACAACAACCCTCCCGCTTCGGCGACACTGCCTACCTCTACTCGTGCAATGACGGGTTCGAAGCTCATCGTCAAACCAAGCGAATCCATCAGGTTTGGGTCATCAACTCCCGCATGCCAACGATCAATGGGCAACCAATAATCGGCACGCTCTCCACGTCGACTCGTGGTTACTTTGATCTTGCCCGAATCTCCCAAGCGCGCCGCTAATTGCATGTTTACTTGCGACCACGACGGCGTAAGCGCATCGTCAACTTGGATAATTTCCTCGCCACCTCGAATACCTGCAACGTGAGCTACCGTATCTGAATCAGGCGATCCCAGAACCGGCACGACCACGGTCGTACCAGCTGCAAAAAGGACCCAGTAGACCATCCATGCAAAAAAGAAATTGGCAGCCGGACCCCCTAACGCAATAGCAATTCGCCAGCCGACTGACAGACTAGGGAATGTTCGGACGGCTTGATCACGGTCCTCCTCATCAGGTTCATCCTCGCGCATTTGGACATAGCCCCCTAAGGGGATCGTTGCTAGTACAAATTCAGTCCCTTTCGAATCGGTGTAGTTCAGAAGCGGGCGACCAAATCCAATCGAAAAACGAACTACGTCCACGCCGGACATTCGCGCGACAAAGAAGTGTCCAAATTCATGGACCGTCACCAGAATGCCCAGCGTCAGCAGCAAGTAAAGTAAGTATTGAAGAAATTCCATACCGTTGGATCTGGAACCTTTTGACCGTCTTCAGGTAGCGCTGTTGCCTATCGGGGATTCCGAAAAAGGCAACCTCAAGCCGGAATCATAACAGCACAGACTCATGACAGCATCGTCAAAAGCGCAAAGACCGGTGCCGCAGCAAGCAAAGAGTCGATTCGATCGAGAATGCCACCGTGCCCCGGAAGCACACCGCCCGAGTCCTTTGTGTCGGAAATTCGTTTTACGACACTCTCAAAGAGATCACCGACGATCGAAACAGCCACAACAAATACGGTCAAAATCAACCAACCAACCGACCCAAATAGGCCAACGAGACCGCCCATTGTTACTACGATCTGGCCTATCAAAATCCCCAAGACTAATCCACCCCATACGCCTTCCCAGGTCTTTCCTGGGCTGACGCTCGGAAGCAGCTTGGCGTTACCAAATCGCCGACCCGCGAAATACGCCCCGGTATCCGCGGCTGCTATGACCACGATTAACCATAGAACCAGCCAACGACCGTTCGGTTGCTGGCGAATTAAGTTCACGGCGAGCCAACCGCCAATACACACTAACCAACCTAGAAATCCCATCACCACAGGCACTTTGATCCTTGTTGAAAAGCGCGGATAAGTGACAACAACAACGACTGCGGCTACCCAAACGACGCTCACAGCAATCACAACCTGATACCAGATATCAGGTGAGAGCCAGAGAAAAAGCGCCATCAACGCACCAGAAAACACGTAAACGAACCGTAGCAGGGGCGTCGGGATTCCCGATAGTCCAGCCCACTCGTATAAACCAAAGCTAATAAATAGAAGAAAAAATAGCGCTAATTGCCAAGGTTCAGAAAAGACGATCGCGGCGATCACTGTGGGTCCGAGAACGAGACCCGTGATCACGCGGAGCCTGAGCACTACTTGTTGCGCCTACCGTAGCGCCGCTGCCGCCCCTGATAGTCGCTGAATGCAGATTCAAGATGCACTTCGTCGAATTCTGGCCAATAGGCGTCAGTAAAATAAAGCTCTGTGTACGCCAGATCCCATAACAAGAAGTTACTAATACGGTGATCGCCACCGGTGCGGATACACAGATCTGGCTGCGGTAAATCCCGCATCGATAGGTAATTTTCAAACGTATATTCATCGACCGAATCAGGATCGAGCTCACCACGTTTAACCGCCAACGCCATCTCACGCGCAGCACCGGCGATATCCCACCGACCACCGTAGTTAGCTGCAATCGTCAAATACAAACGATCATTTAACCGGGTTATTTGTTCGGCTCGCGCCATGAGCAACTGAATTTTTGCGGAGAATCTGCTCCGATCGCCAATAATGCGTAGTCGTACGCCCTTTGCGTGTAATTCCTCGACATCGTTCTCGAGCATTCCGCCCATTAGGCGCATCAACAGATCAATCTCTTTTTGCGGCCGATTCCAATTTTCTGTGCTGAACGCAAATAATGTGAGGTATTCGACCCCCAAATCGGCGCATAACTCCGCGACATATCTTACGTTCCGAGCGCCTGCTTGATGTCCCGCAGCGCCCGGCAACAGCCTCCGTTTCGCCCAGCGATGATTTCCGTCCATGATGATGGCGACGTGCCTTGGTACGACAGAGGAACTTTGAGTTAAGCTAATTTGAGGTTCGGACATACAACCACAAGTTTATTAAACCAAGTACTCTCGTCGGGTCGCCTACCTTCGTCGGCAGAGCCAGTCGCCACGAAAGGGACTCGTTCGAGGCTTGTATAATACGCCATCAACGGATTTTATATGTGACGCAAATGTGCAACGCGACATCTTCACCATGGACACAACTTTGAACGTCTGCCCTCGCGTATGTCGGAATTGGCACACGTTACAACCGGTAAGACAAGCGAGTGCTTAGTCAAAACCGGACATACGATTGGTCGATGGCGCGCTTAATCTTGATCGGCAGCGTTACCATGATGGCGTACGGCAATACCACAGCTAGCGTCGAGCAACCGCAAGTTGTCATTAATACCTCTGTCGGAACCATGATCGCGACGCTGGACATGGAACGAGCTCCTCACACCGTTGCCAACTTCCTTGAATTAGTCGACGCGGGTTTTTATAACGGCCTGATTTTCCACCGAGTGATAGCTGGATTCGTCATCCAAACCGGAGGTTACGATGTACGAATGCAACGTCGGGAAGGCCCCCGCGAAATCCCCAACGAATCATTTAATGGCCTGAGAAATCAGAAGGGAACGTTGTCGATGGCTCGCCTAGAAGACCCCGATTCGGCCAGCAGTCAATTTTTCATTAATTTAAGTGCGAATAAGCACCTGGACGCTCTACCCGGAAAACCAGGTTATACCGTGTTCGGCCACCTGGTCGCCGGTACTGATGTCGCCGAGATCATTGAATTTGCGGAAACTGGGATTCTCCAAGAAATGGCCGGTGTGCCGTTAGAACCGATAGTGATTCTTAGCGCCCGTCGTCGACCCGAAGTGCAGCGTCCAGGCAGCGCCGCATCCGGGCGTCTTTCGGACGATCTCAGGGACCCCTGATCTTCACATTGTTTGTCTAAGTTCCCCACGGCCGCGGCCTTCGGTTACTCAAACTTCCTGAAGGATCCGCGTCCCCTAGGGTATGATCGCCTCTTTTACGGATCAGTCTCATGAAGGTCCTCGTCACCGCGGTCTCCACTTCCCTCCTCTTCATAGGCGTTGCCACCCAAATCTACGATCGACTACTCCCCGAGAATTCGTGGTACCTGTTGGTATCAATGTCAATCGCTTCGGTCTTTGCCTCGTTAATTACCATCCGAGTGAACGCGAGGCTTACCGGTGCACGCCCGAGTTCGCGTAGATCACAAGCATCCCCACGACCACCTCGAAGTGGCCGAGACCAGAGCCAACTCAAATCATCCAACGCGCCACGCGAAGAAGGCCTCGTTAAATGGTTCAATCGCACCAAAGGTTTTGGTTTCATCATTCGCGAAAACGGCGACGAAATATTTGTTCATCACCGTTCCGTCAGCGCTCACGGCGGCCAGCGAGCCAACCTAAGCGACGGTCAGAGGGTGACTTTCACTGTCGTCGAACGGTCCAAGGGCTGGCAGGCTGAAGACGTGGATCCCGCCTGAGTCCATGAACGTACGACAACTTCTCGACGAACGCCTCGGTGAGGCATTCGGACGGGTTACCAAAGAATGGGCACCCGCCCTAGTGTCCCCGGCTAGTCGTCCCGAATACGGGGATTATCAAGCTAACGGGGCCATGGCGGTCGCCAAGCGTTTAAAGACCAATCCGCGGAAGCTGGCAGAAGACGTCGTCGGCGCCTCCGACTTGACCGGGATAGTTGCGGAAACCGAGATTGCTGGCCCAGGATTCATCAATCTCACGTTAAGCCAGGAATTTCTTAAAGGAACCCTCGCGCGCGCCCAACTGGTTACGCCGGCGGCTAAACCCGAGCGCATTGTTATCGATTATTCCTCTCCCAATCTGGCAAAAAGCCTTCACGTGGGACACCTAAGAAGCACGGTGATTGGGGATGCTACTGCTCGGACACTCGAATTACTTGGTCATACTTTATACAGGCAAAACCATATCGGCGATTGGGGAACACCGTTCGGCATGCTCGTGGCCTATTTGGAAGGACAAGATCAATCAAGCAATGACCTAGGAGACTTCGACCATTTCTATGCTCTAGCGAGCGAGCGGTTTGAAAATGACCCAGCTTTCGCAGAAACCGCACGCAAATTCGTCGTCGATTTACAGTCGGGGAAAGAGGCTGCTTTGACCCAATGGAAACAATTCATTGAGCTTTCGTCATCTCACATGCAGCGCATCTACGATCAACTCAACATTTCTCTGAATCCAGACCATACGCGAGGAGAAAGCGCCTACAACAACGACCTTGCTCAGGTCGTGACAGACCTCGATCAAGCAGGGCTTCTAAGTCTCTCGGACGGCGCTAAATGCGTGTTTCTTAAAGAGTTTACTGGTAAGGAAGGCAAGCCGCTGCCCATGCTCGTACAAAAGTCCGACGGCGGGTACCTTTATCACACAACAGACCTAGCAGCCCTGAGGTACCGACACAAGGTACTTAACGCGGATCGGATACTTTATTTCACCGACGGCAGACAAAATCTGCATTTCCGCATGTTATTTGCGGTCGCCCATGCTAGTGAATTCGTTCCTAAATCTACGAAACTAGAACACCATCCGTTCGGCAAATTACTCGATAGCACCGGTCGACCCTTCCGATCACGAGACGGCTCGACTATCCCCCTTGCCCAGCTTGTGGAACAAGCCCACGAGAGGGCACGAGCCGTCGTTCGTTCAAAAAGCTCGAACCTTGACGAAATTGAATTTGATGAGGTAGTACACGCAATAGCTATCGGCGCGATCAAATACGCGGATCTTTCAAAAAACCGTCTTAACGACTACACGTTCGATTGGGACAGCATGCTTGCGTTTGAAGGCAACACGGCCCCTTACCTTCAGTACGCATTCGCGCGTATTCAAAGTTTATTTGCGCGCGGGAATTTCGACCCCGAGTCGTATAGAAAAGACATCACATTGGAAAATCAGAACGAACGGGAGCTAGCCGTCCAAATTTGTCGTTTCCAGGAAACTCTTGAATTGGTCGGGCGGGAAGCGATGCCGCACCATCTTTGCGCGTATCTGTACGAACTTACGTCTCGCTTTATGCGGTTCTACGAAACTTGCCCCGTTCTCGATGCTCCTGAGAAAGATCGCGAGAGCCGACTGGCTCTTTGTGTGCATACAGCGAAAACGCTTGAAACCGGACTCGATTGCCTGGGAATCGCGACGCTTACGAGGATGTAGTGCTTACGAGCCTCGGCACAGAGTAGGACTTGAGCTCTACCACAAAATCCCGCAATGCATGAATCCCAGTAGCTTCTGCCGTACCGCACCACTCCTTGAATGCGATTAGAAGCTCCTCACCATTGCCGCCCCTTTTCGACCAAACCGCCTGTAGCTCAACGCGCATTTCATAGATAGTCGCCAACACGGGGATGTTGTCCACAATACGGGAGATGCGCTGTCGTTCTACTTCCTTAATCAGCGTCTCCTCACGACAAAGGATGGACTTTGCTCTTTTCAGCATTTGCCTTGTGGCCTTATCGGCCCGTCGATATTCCTCTTCCACGAGAGGGCCCACCACTTCCTCAGCATAACGAGCCATGACCTCGAAGCGGTCATTTAAAACGGCCCATGTGGTGTCCATATCGATCTGCTTCTTACCATCCACCCTCTCGACCACCGGACCCGTATACAGCGGTTTAGCAAGGCCTAACAACTGAAAACAACGTATCCAAAACCAACCCAAATCAAATTCCCAAGGTCGAACGGATAGCTTGGCTGAATTCGGGTAGGTGTGATGATTATTGTGCAGTTCCTCGCCACCTATAAGGATCCCCCAGGGAACAATGTTCGTCGCTGCGTCCGGACACTCGAAGTTCCGATAACCCCAGACATGGCCAACGCCATTGATTACCCCGGCTGCGAAGAACGGTATCCACAACATTTGCACTCCGAAGACCACAATTCCAATGCTTCCAAAGAGAACGATATCGGCGACGGCAACAATGACAATGCCCGTGAACAAGAATCTCGAATAGACGTTTCTCTCTATCCAATCCTCCGGCGTTCCCTTGCCGTAGCGATCGATGGTGTCGGCCGTTGCTCCCGCTCGATAGAACTCTGTACCGCGGAACAAAATAGCTCGCAACCCATGTATTTGTGGACTATGAGGGTCCTCTTCTGTCTCCGTGGTAACGTGGTGTTTACGGTGAATCGCTGTCCACTCAACAGTCACCATCCCCGTCGTCAACCAGAGCCAGAACCGAAAGAAATGTTGCAAACCAGGATGCAACTCCAACGCTCGATGAGCCGAGAACCGATGCAGATACACGGTTACTGAAACGATGGTAACGTGGGTCACAACGAGGGTGTAAAGAATTGCCACCCAAGGATTCAATCCTACAATCCCATACCACCAATCGGGAAGACTCATTCAGGACTCCTGCGGAAACGATCCGGCAGGTGCATTTTGACAACTTGAACCGCCAATTACTACTGAGTGCAGAATGAGTCACTATCCGGTAACCCTAACAATGTCGCGGTTAGGAACAACGAACAGTCCGCTTTTCTTGCCAGGTATTGTCCATGCGTAAAGGCGAACTACTCATCGAAGTGAACGAACTAACGCGAATAATCGGAATCGAAAACTGTGTGCTCATCGACTGTCGCGCCAAGCTTGATGATCCTTACTGGGGCCAAAAGGAATATTCTCGCGGTCACTTACCTGGCGCCATTTTCGCGGATCTAAACACCGATCTCTCTGCTCCGCCCGGCACGCGCGGTCGGCATCCACTACCTACACGCCAATCATTCGTGGACCTTTTAAGTCGCTGGGGTATCACCCACGACACGTTGCTCGTTCCTTACGACTCAAACGACAACGTCTACGCCTGTCGATTCTGGTGGATGGCTCGTTGGGTGGGGATTAAGCGAATCAAAGTATTAAATGGCGGTTTGGGTAGTTGGCTTAGCTTTGGCAAGAGTTTGTCGACAGACGTTCCGAAGCAAAAGAGATCCCAATTCGTAGCCAAATCTTCGCTCACCCGTACCGTTTCAGCGGAGGACATACAAAATCAAAGCTACACACTGATCGATGCGCGGGCAGCCGAGAGATTTCGCGGTGAAGTCGAGCCTATCGACACCAAAGCCGGACACATTCCCTACGCTCTATGTCGACCCTACGAGGCCAATTTATCAACCGACGGGAAGTTCGACACGCAGAGCTCCCAATTCAACGCGCTTAGCGACGATCTGGATGTCGTTTGTTATTGCGGTTCGGGGGTTTCGGCAACCCAAAACATCATGGCTATCCTACTCGCTGGTTTGCCAGAGCCAGCCTTGTATCCCGGATCATGGAGCGAATGGATTCAAAATCCCGCGCGACCGATATCACCGTAATCGAACCAGCCTTAATTGAAATTCGCGATGGGCGAGTATTTTCGCCGCGCTATGAGGACATCTACTTCTCGACAGGTGGCTCCGTCGACAGCTGCCGCGTTTTCTTGGAACCAGCAAAACTAGTCGAACGGATGGGTCGGGACCCTATTTTTACGGTGGTTGAACTCGGTTTCGGAACGGGCTTGAACTTCGTGGTCACTGCAACGGAGTTCCTTAGACGATGCTGCAAGCCGACCCGACTTCGGTTCGTAAGCTTTGAAAAACACCCATTGACACTACGTGATCTTAAAAAGGTCGGACAAACCTGGAGAAAATCCTTACCGTTCGTCGACCAACTATGGAACCAATATCCTCCCGCTGTTACCGGTTGGCACCGTCGATTCTTCAAGGGCGGGGATATCGAACTCTCGCTATACGTGGGAGAGGTGGCTACTGGTCTTAGAGACTTTTTCGAGCGAGACCAACGAGGTGTAGACGCTTGGTTCTTGGATGGGTTCTCCCCGGACCGCAATCCGGACATGTGGCAAGAATCGCTGCTCTCGAGATTGCACACCCGCACAAATGCAGGCGGGACCGTTACTACTTTCTCTTCCGCAGGAAGCATCCGACGAGTCTTACAAAGGAGTGGTTTCCGTGTAGAGCGCATAAGCAGTTTGCCCGATAAACGCCATACTCTATGCGGCTGGTTAACAACACCCCGGTTCAAACCGCGCTTTCCTCCATCTGAGGCCGTGGTCGCGGGCGCCGGGCTCGCCGGATGCGCGGCAGCAAACGCGCTCGCGAAAAAAGGAATCAATGTCACCATGCTTGATCCTACTGGCAAGGTCGCCCAATCGACGTCGAGCGTTCCATCTGCCATCACTCACGTGCGTCTGTCCGACCCTCGATCTCCAGACGCGAACCGCCGCGTACAGGGATACACTTTCTCAGTACCTTTGATTGCCTCGATCCTAAGCTCCGAGTCCAACGGCTTACTTCAGCTTCAGGGCCCAAACACGACACACGCCCAACTGCTCTCGATGACAGAAACGCTTGGCGATTGGGTCCGATTTGTCCGGGCAGACGAGGCATCAGATATAGCAGGCACCATCTTGCCCGGGCCCGCGGTTTATTTCTTTAAATCAACCGTCGTTAGTGTTCCGGACCTTTGTAGAAAACTAATTAGCCACCCACGGATCGAACTGATCAAGGGCGTACTAAGCCAAGATTTATCTCTACCGACCGTAATTGCAACGGGGACAACAATTCCCCAGCGGTTACGACTACCTCCACTCGAGATCATGGCGGTGCCTGGACAAATCGATCTCTTTAGATCGCTATCTGGGTCCGATCCGTTAAGAACGACCGTTGTCGACGATGGATACGTGATCCCATCAACTCCTTCAATATTGACGTCAGGGTCTACCTACGAACACGGTATATGGGACCCAAGCGCCGCTACTCATATCAATCGCACACGATTAAGGAAGCTGTTCGGACACGCGCTATTTCGGTGGGTGCAACGTTACCGGGGATGGCGTTGCGTTACTTCTGACCGAGCCCCGATCATTGGTCAGGCAGCGGAGACATTGTGGCTCAGCCTCGGTTATGGGAGCTCCGCCACCACAAGTTCATTGCTGGCGGCCGAAACTATCGCCAGTAGTCTCGTTGGAGAACTCCCTCCCATAGATAAGCAGGCGCTAGAAGTAATGGAACCAGGGCGATTTGTGGACCGTCAAAAGAAGCGCTCAAATCCCTTCACTAGACAAGCTCATTTGGCATCGCGCGCACACCAATGACCGTCTCAATGGCTAAAAGGTCGGAAAGCATTGGCTCGCTTGGTGGATCCGCGATGTCGATCAAGTTGTAGGCAATCTCGCCGCGACTTTTATTGATCAAATCAATGACATTAATCTGACGATCAGCGAGCACGGATAACAACTCGCCAAGTGAACCGGCGACATTCTTATTCGAGATTCCGATTCGGTGTCCTTCACTGGGTTCCATAGAAATTGTGGGAAAATTGACCGAGTTCTCGATATTTCCATATCGTAAAAACGTATCGAGTTGACGCGCTGCCATCACCGCACAATTTTCTTCGGCTTCGGTTGTCGACGCGCCTAGGTGCGGCATTGCGTGCGCCCGTTCGTGTCCACTTAGAAGCGAACTTGGAAAATCAGTAAAGTAGTACGACAGAATTCCAGTATCGAGCGCATTGACAACGGCCGGAACGTCGACAATTTCTTCGCGAGCAAAGTTCAATAACGCGGTACCCGGCCGAAAGCTCGCCAACGTCTCGGCATTGATCATTGAGCTTGTCTCTGGATTTGCCGGCACATGCAAAGAAACTAGCTCCGAGCGAGAAAAAAGACTCGATAAATTCTCCATGCGTACCACCGCGCTTGGAAGACGCCAAGCCGCATCGATGGATAGAGCTGGGTCGTAACCGACAACATCCATACCAAGGTCCAGCGCAGCCTTAGCCACTAGAGAACCAACGGACCCAAGACCTACCACTCCTAACGTCCGACCAGTCAGTTCCCTACCTCTGAACCGTCTTTTTTCCAATTCCACTTTGGCGCCGACGTCAATTTCTTCTTTGACATCTTGGAGCGTTCGAACGAATCGCATACCTCCAACGATGTCCCGAACAGAAAGTAACAAAGCAGCAAGAACTATCTCTTTAACCGAATTGGCATTAGCCCCGGGCGTGTTGAAGACAACGATGCCGCGTTCGGTACAAACATCAACGGGGATGTTGTTTACTCCGGCGCCGGCTCTAGCGACTGCGGCGACGTACGTGTCCAATTCGTCAATGGTCAAATTGTGACTTCGCAATAAGATCGCATGAGGGCTCTTTAAATCCTCATCCACCTGAAACTTGTCCGCGGCGAACGCGGCTATGCCTCGCTCAGCGATATTATCGAAGGTGCGTATTCGATACATCGGAAGTTGGGTTTCCTCTCTACCGTGTGGCGCAAACGCGCGATTTGATCACCGTTCCCAACCGAATATCAATCGACATTAGCTATTGCCCTTTCGATTTCGGAAATAATCAACGCCAGCGAATCCTTCGATCTGAATTTCGAGAGACGTTTATGCCAAGAACTACGATCGGAGAAGACCTCGCGAATAGTCCGTGTCAGCATTTCGACATTGAGTTCATCTTCCTGGAGGACAGCACTGTAGCCTAAGGAGCGGGCAACCTCCGCGTTTTCGATTTGGTCTCCGCGACTGGCCGTCGCCGGGAGCGGCACAAGAATATTCGGTTTACTGAGGCTTACTAGTTCAACTACGCTATTAGCTCCTGCTCGAGAAACAACTACATCTGCGCACGCCAGGACGTCACCCCAACCATCATCAACGTATTCGAATTGGCGATAGCGGCTGTCGTTTACGCGCGTTGCGTCGACGTTTCCACGTCCACATACATGTACGACATTAAATTCAACCGTTAGCTGATCCAGCGCTTCACGGATCAACCGATTCAACCGCAACGCGCCAAGACTGCCACCAACCACCAGAATTATGGGTTGTTTCTCTCGGAAACTTAGGCGCTCACGACCACTTTCGGCGTTTCCCTGTAACAGCGCTTGACGGATTGGTGTACCGGTAACAACTAGCCGGCGAACAGATGCCTGAGTTGAATCAAAATTAACACACAAAGAATTGACGAACCAAAAACAAAGACGATTGGCTAATCCCGGTGATACATCGGATTCGTGTGCGACCACAGGAATCCTAAAAAGCCATGCCGCAACAACAATTGGAAATGCAACGTACCCTCCCTTCGAAAAAACGACATCCGGATCTTCTTTGCGCAAGATACGAATAGCTTGAACAACACCAACCGGAACGCGAAAACAATCAAACAGGTTGTCTATCGACCAATAGCGGCGAAGCTTTCCGGTCGTAATCGAGTGAAACGCAACACCAAGGGGTTCTACCAATCGCTCCTCTAAGCCACTCCTCGATCCGATGTACACGACTTGCCAACTCCGAGCAATCAAGTACTCCATGACAGGGAGCGCAGGAACAACGTGTCCCGCACTCCCGCCGCCCGTGCATACCACCTTGCTCAAAGTTTCAAAACCTCACGAACAAATGGAATGGTCAACTTTCGGGATTGAGCTAAAGATTCAAAATCCAACTTTTCGATAACGTCTACGAGATGTGCTTGAGAACGCCCTACCCGCGCAAATAGATATTCAAGAACATCGTCCGGCAACTTAAGTCCTCGTTCATTAACTTCATCGACCAGCCACTGCCTTTTTTCACTGTCCGGTAAAGCCTTGAGCTCCATGCAATGAAACGACCGTACCCTCGACCCCAAATCATCGATTGAGAAACTCAGCTGGTGCGGTGTACCCGAACCGGTCATTAAAAACCCAAGGCCAGCCGCAAGCCTAGTTTCTGTTAGTGCTAAGAGCTGTTCCTCAACATCGCGACGTCCCAACCAACAGTCGATATCGTCGATAACCAGGTGTCGGTACGCACCATATTTGTCTAAATCAACATCATAAGGCGATGTAGTTTTCCCAGGAAGAAATGCGGAGTGCTCGTTCTGCCCACAGATCGCCTGGGCTAAATGCGTCTTCCCGACACGCGCTTCTCCATAAATCCAAACACGTTCATTTGAAGCGGCGGTTTCGATCAATTCTCGATTGAGCCCCACACGAAATCGATCCAAAGTAAATTCTTCGCGAAGAGGAAATTTCAGAGGAAGCTGGTCCGACACTCCACGCTCCTTCCTGTCTTAACTGCCATCGGGGCTTCGCCATTCGCGGATCGCGCGATGACTCCAAGTACTAACGTAGTCAAACCCCGAAACTAGAGAAAAGCCGGCCACCAACCACATGCCCGCTGGCTCAACCAATAGTCCCGCAAGGTTGGCCAGATACTCCATGTCCGAAAGATCGATCAACGTTAGGACCAAGAAAATGACCTGAAGCCCCGTATTGATTTTGCTTATAAGCGTCGGGTCAATTTCTAAAGCGCCAAACAGTTGCCGGAACGTCATTGCGCCGCACACGATCACCAGGTCACGTCCGATCACTATCACGGCAACCCAGAATGGGATATGCCCCTGAATTGCGAGCAAAACAAACACCACCCCCACTAGCAATTTATCCGCTAACGGATCGGCCAGCTCGCCAAACTTACTGGTCCACCGGTACCCCCGAGC
>JGI24818J35693_1000098_pt1 | contig 13010 bp, 10 predicted proteins | sample METZYME_3_550m_FD_35693 | JGI IMG/M metagenome (IMG submission 35693) | reverse complement strand
CCCTGATCGTTCAATAAGCAATACCGACAGATCGGGTTCCATCACCAGGTGAAGGTTGGGGTGAGTGCGAGCCTCGTCAGCCGCGTCCCGGGTGATAGCTAGCACAGTCTCTACAGCGTCGCGGTAACGGTCGGTACCGTAGGTGGCCAACGAAAACCAGAATGGCAACCCTCTGGCTCGCCGGGTTAGGTGCACGGCATAGTCAGCGGGATTCCACTCGGACCGGTCGACAGATTCGAGGTAGCCGGCAAACTGGGAGTGGGCCGACGCGCCTTGCTCGGGCTCGCGGTACACAAGTGCACAGCAATCGAAAGGAGCAAACAGCCACTTGTGCGGATCCACGACAAACGAGTCCGCGTGTTCGATCCCAGCGAAAAGATCTGCCACCGACGGCGCTGCCAGAGCTGCGGCACCGTAGGCGCCGTCCACATGCATCCAGAGGTCACGGCCCTGGCAGACCTCAGCAACACCGGCCAAATCGTCTACAACACCGGCATTCGTGGTACCCGACGAGACCACAACGCCAAAGAGTCCTTCGACCTCAACCCTGTTGAGAGTGTCAGCAAGGACACCGCCTGTCATCCGACCACGGTCGTCGACCGGTACCTCCAGTACATCGCAGTCAAGAACTCGCGCCGCTGCCCTCACAGAACTGTGGACTTCACCGGTAGCCGCGAAACTCCAGCGACGAGGTGGCTGACCACCTATACGCGTCCGAGCCCGTTCGCGAGCGGCCACCAGGGCGCTTAGGTTGCCCATGGTCCCCCCGGAAACAAAACAGCCACCTGCCGTAGTCGGCCAGCCGGCCAGAGAAGCAAGCCAAGCCAGAGCCTGATTCTCCGCGGCAATGGCTCCAGCGCCAGCCTCCCAAGTACCAGCGAACATCCCGGCTGTGCTCACCGCCAGATCGAAAACTAGAGCCGCCTCAGTAGGGGCTGCCGGGACATAGGCCAGATTCATCGGGTTGTCCTGAACCCGAGTGGCCGGGACTATCACCTCGGCGAACAGGCGCAACGCTTCGTGACCACCAATTCCCGCAGGAACAACCGTTTCGCCTAGAGCATCAGCCAACTCGTCTGCAGGACGAGCCCGGGCCCTCGGGTCCCGGCCTTCAACGAGAAGCCTCAAACTCCAGTCCGTAACCGACTGAAGCAGCTTCTCGTCATGCTGCCAAAATCGCTTATTGGTCACCGGTCGTCAAGATCCTCGGTGGCTCGCAGGACCTTCCGTAGTAGCCGGGCCAGAGAGGCCATCTCGTCGTCGGTGAGGCCACCGGTGACCAGCGCCTCCTCCCGGTTGAAAGCCGGCATGACCTCGTCTACCACNTTCGTCCCGTCGGCGGTAAGGGCCACTTCGACGCGGCGCCGATCCTCGGGGACGGCTCTCCGCTCGACCAGGCCCTTGCGTTCGAGGGTGTCGAGCACCCCGGAAAGAGTTCCCCCGGAGATCCCCGCCTCGGCAGCCAGGCTGCGAGACTCCTGGGGACCCCAGATCCGCAGCACGAAAAGCACCACGAAGGCGCTCCACGACAGTTGATGGCGACGCAGCACATCACGCTCCATGTGGTTTCGGACCACCGTGGCTGTCCTGAACACATTCGACACTGCGGCCAACGACAGGAGATCGAGGTCCAGGCCAACCATCCGGTCACGAATCAGACGCTCAGCCTCGATCAATTCCTCATCACCTGCGGCAAAGGCTCGGGGCATATACCGACACTACTATTCGGCACCGAACGATCTAGTAGGCAGATTGCCTAGGAGAACAACTCGCTGGCAATAATCGTTCAGTCGACACTGCAGGACCCTTCAACAACAGGATGGAAGAGGCTGGCAAATGGGAACAGACGAGTACAGGAGAGTCCGTGTCCTGTGGCCCGACCACTTGAATCTCGCTCGCGGCAAGTATCTGCCCTACCGCCTCGCTGAGCGAGGAACCCGACATTGCCTGACTGTTTTTTCCCTGGAGTACGACCGGGACATGAGTCCAGTACCCGGAACGGGATTCCTCGAGGGAATGCCAGACATGTACTGCCATTTCGACATGTCTGAGATAAGGCCAGGTTGGGAGGACGGCGTTGGCGTCGTCATCGGAGATCTTGAGCGAAATGGTGAGCCTGTACCCCTGGCTCCAAGGACAGTGCTTCGTAATGCGGTCAGCGCCTGGGAATCGATGGGTTTCAAACCGAAGGTGGGAATTGAACTAGAGGCCTACGTCATGGAACCCGATCCCGATGGAGGATGGCGTCCCTACAACGCACCCGGTTCGATGGTTTACGGCACAGGTGTGCGCACCGACCCGGCCGGAGTTGTGCAAGCCATCGATGAGACCGCAGACCGACTGGGCTTCCGGGTCGAATCAATCAACGGAGAATTCGACATGGGCCAGTTCGAATTGACCCTCGAATTCGATGACGCAATGGNNTGCGCAGATGAGGTGTTTCTCTTCAGGACAATGGCCATGGAAGTGGCCGCGCAGAAAGGGCACCTCCTCACCTTCATGCCGCGACCGATCCCGGAATATGGAGGCAATGGACTACATGTCAACCTGAGNCTGGAAGACAGTTCCGGCAACAACGCCATGGTCGANCTATCGACTCCAGATGGACTCTCAGCGNTCGCAAAGTCCTGTATCGCCGGACAACTCCACCACATGTCCGCAATGGCAGCGCTATGCGCACCTACGGCTAACTCCTACAAGCGCCTGTTGCCCGGCCAAATCTCCGGTTACTGGAAGAACTGGGGGCATGACCATAGATGTGCCACGGTTCGCGTAAACCCGGAACGTGACTCATCAACTCGCCTTGAGAACCGAATGCCCGACGGAGCTGCAAGCACCCATTCGGCAATCGCCGCCATATTGACCGCGTCGCGCCTAGGCGTGGAGGCAAGTCTCCCCTGCCCGGATCCGGAGACCGGGGATGCGCTAGAGACCGCCTGTACCGAAGAACACACACCCGATCACCTTGGGGCTGCNATCGAAGCCCTTCAAGCCGACAAAAAGTTCACCGACGCGATTGGCCCAGAGATGGTCGCCCAGTACATCGCAATCAAAGAAGCCGAGTGGGCCAAATACCTTGCTGCGAACGGAACCTGGGAAGAGACAATCGGCTCCTTTACAGAATGGGAAAAGCAGACCTACCTTCCGTACCTCTAGCGACCAGAAAGTTGTGCCCGACCTTGAACATCGGCGAGTCGGTCAGCCTGAGGGATCTGGAACTCGACCCTGATCCGGTTCTTGCTCGGATGCGGGCCGAGGAACCCGTCTGCTTCGTGCCGTCCCTCGACATGTGGATGGTCACGAAGTGGGATGACCTCATCCTCATGGAGGACCACCCCGAGATCTTCAGCGCCAACACCGACCCGTCCTTCCTGGCGAGAGGACTGGGCCCCAACATGCTGACGAAGGACAGGCCCGAGGCCTCCCGGGCGCGCGATGCCATGCTCCCCGCCTTCCAGGCGGGCGGAGTGGCCGGCCGCTTTGCCTCGGAGCACCTGGCTGAACTCGTAGACCAGCTGATCGACGGATTCATCGAGGACGGCGAGGGCGACCTTATGACGTCGTTCGCCGCCCCCCTGGCCGCAGGCTCCCTGGCCGCCGTGCTGGGACTCGACTCCCACGGCTGGGAGCAGGTCTGGCAGTGGTGCGAAGGCCTGTGCGCCGACATCGCCAACTTCGAGAACGACCCGGAGTTGACCTCCGTCGGAGACCGGGCACGCGAATCCCTCGGAACGGCGATCGACCAGAGGATCGACGAGATCGCCGGGGGCAGTGGTGAGGCGTCCGCCATCGCCCAGTTCGTCGCCGCCGAGACCGACGGTGGGCCATTGGACCAATCCGAGATCGTGAACAACGTCCGCCTGATGATCAGCGGGGGGATCAACGAACCACGCGACGGAATCGGACTCGTCGTCGGAACCGTGCTCGCCAATCAGCAACTGCGAAGCGAGTTGGCCACGGCGCCTGCACTCTGGCGCAGGTGCGTCGAGGAGGTCTTCCGGCTGCACTCTCCGGTGGGGACGATCACCCGGCAGACGACCCGCGAAACCTCGCTGCGCGACACGGCCATTCCCGCAGGATCGTTGGTCGCCGGAGTCATCCGGTCAGCGAACCTCGACGAAGAACGCTGGTCCAATCCCGAGCAGTTCGACCTGCACCGCTCCGAGGGTGGCCATGCGGCGTTTGCAACCGGTGACCACAGGTGTCTCGGCGAGTGGCTGGGCCGGCAGGTTGTCAGGGTTGGGTCGCAGAGGATCCTCGATCGCCTACCGAATCTGCAGCTCCAACCGGGCAGGACGATCACGTTGCACGGATTCGAGTTCCGCGGCCCCACCGACCTCCCGTGCAGATGGGACCGGCCATAAGCCTGCCCGGGGTGGTCTTCGTGACGGGCGCGGCCTCTGGGATCGGCAGAGCCGTCGCGAGACGACTCGCGAGCGAGGGCTCGGCCATCGTGGTGGCCGACATGGACGTAGAAAACGGTAGGGAGACGTCTCAATCCATCGCTTTGGCAGGAGGGAGCGCGATCTTTCAGGAGATAGACGTCCGAGACCGGGATTCCATTCGGTCCGCTGCAGACAATGCAACTAACCAGTTAGGGGAGATCACTGGACTCGTGAACTGCGCCGGCCTCGTCACGATGACTTCTTTGGCCGACCTTTCGGAAGAAGAGTGGGACCTGGTCGTCGATGTGAACCTCAAAGGAACCTGGCTGGTCACCCAAGAGGTGGCACGCGATATTGAAAGGGCAGGTGGAGGAGCAATCGTAAACATCTCGACTATCGAAGCTGAGGTTGTGGTGTCGTCAGCCGGCCATTGCCAGGTCCACTACAACGCGTCAAAGGGTGGAGTGAAGATGCTCACCAAAGCCCTCGCCGTCGAACTGGCCGGGGCCTCCATACGAGTCAATGCGGTTGCCCCCGGGCCGATTGCTACTGATTTCGTCTCCCTCGAGGGCATCACCTCCCCTGAGACGCTTGACTCACTGAAGGAGAGGCTGTTGGTGCCCAGAATTGGTCAGCCAGAAGACATCGCTTCAGCGGTCTCGTTCCTTCTCTCCGACGAATCGTCATGGATCACCGGAGTGCACCTGCCGGTAGACGGAGGTTGGCTCACCCGTTAGGCCCCCACTGGGATCGTTAGGAGCCCAAAACGTCAACCGGCTGGCCGCTATTCACCCATCAACTCCGGACCAGACCTATTGGGGCAGGAACCCTCCCCTTCTCTGAGGGAGCTTCATATCCAACACCCGGGAGGCCACAACGGTCCGCAGGATCTGTGCTGTTCCGCCACCGATGGTGAACATCCGCACGTCTCGACAGATCCGCTCCATCGGGTTGTTGCGTGAATAACCAGCGGCTCCAAACAACTGGAGGGCGTCGTTGGCCACGTCGATACATGTTTCGGACGTGAAAATCTTGGCCTGGGCCGCCATGGTCGGATCGGGGAACAGGCTCCCGCCCGGCCCTCGGGATGTGGCAGCCCGCCAGATCAGACCGCGAGCGGCCTCCAAACGGGTCGCCATATCAGCCAGCATCCACTGCACGCCTTGAAACTCTGCAATAGGCCGACCGAACTGCTCCCGTTCCTTTACATAGGCAACAGATCGGTCGTGAGCTCCAGCAGCAAGGCCTAGGGCCACCGTGCCGGCGCCAACTCGCTGGGTGTTGTAGGCGTTCATGAGTTCGGCAAATCCCCGTCCAAAGCCTGATGGTGGAACGAGCACCATCTCGGGAGCCACCTCCATGTCCTGCAGCAAGATCTCGGTTTCCGGGATACCTCGTAGGCCCATAGTCGGTTCTCGACGTCCAATCACAAGGCCAGGGTTCTCGTCGCGAACAGCCAAGAAGCCGCCGATTCCCTCCTCGGCGCCCTCCTCGTCGAACACCCGGGCGAACACTAGGTGGAGGCGCGACACGCCTCCTCCCGTGATCCAATGCTTCTTCCCGTTGAGGATGTACCGGTCACCTCGCCGGTCAGCACGGGTAGTCATCTGTGAAGCTGCACTTCCGGCGCCGGGCTCCGTGATGCAGATCGCCGGCTTGTCCCCGCCAAGCACGAGTTCGGCTGCTAGACGCTTCTGGTCCTCGGTCCCGTACGCCATGATCGCCGAGAGGGCACCCATGTTCGCCTCCACTGCGATACGTCCGGTCACGCCGCACTGCCGGGCCATCTCCTCCACCACTAGGACCGCTTCAAGGAATGACCGGCCCGGACCGCCATATGCCTCCGGCACAGTCATACCCATAAACCCTGCCTCCTGCAGGGCCTCAACCACGTCCCATGGGTAGGCCTCAGTGCGGTCCACCTCGGCCGCCCGCGGCGCTACCACCTCGACGGCCAGTTGGCGGGCCCGCAGCCGCAACTCCTCCTGGTCCTCGGTCAGGTTCCAGTGGCGGTCGTCCACACTCATGTCGCTTCTCCCGTGTCGGCATCCCGGTTCGGTCGGCTGCCCCGTTCACCGAGAGCCGACCAGTGTTCGACGATCTCGTCGACGGAAACCTCGCCCAACACCGCCCCGAGCGTCCGGATGAACCCGGGGGTCTCCGAGAGCCGGGGAACCACCCCGGGCACGCTCACCGGACCCACGGTCGGGTGCTCCACGGTGACCACCGAATCGCGCGCAGCTACTTGGGGATGTCCCAGGTACTCGTCGACGGTCTGGACGAGGCCGACCGGCACGGCCGCCGCCTCACAGCTAGCTAGCACCTCGTCGATCGGCGTACTCGCCACCCAGTCCCCGACCAGCATGTTCACCTGCGGCCGATGGGCGATGCGAGCTGCGTTCGAGGCGAACCGCTCGTCCTCCAGCACGTCAGCCCGGCCCATCGCCTTCGCCAGTCGTTCGAACATCCGGTCGTTGGTGCAGGCGATGGTCAACCACCGCCCATCCGCCGTCCGATAGTTGCTGTGGGGAACCGACCGGTGGGTTTCGGGACCCATCCGGTCCCTCCCGATTCCGGTAGCGGCGTAGACGGGTACCAACTCATCGAGCATCCGGGCAATGCCGTCGTAGAGGGCCACGTCGACCAACTGGCCCCGACCGGTCGACTCCCGTGCCCGGAGGGCCAACAGGACGCCAAGAGCTCCGTAGACGCCGGCCACGTAGTCGGCGAGCCCCGAAGAACCCGACAAGTTGGGAGTCCCCTCCGGCTCACCGGTGAGGTGAGCCATACCGGTGAAGGCCTCTGCAATGCGTGCTACCCCAGCCGTGGCAGCCAAAGGACCCGAGCGCCCATACCCGCTGACCGAGAGTTGCACGAGGCCCGGGTTGCGCTCCCGCAGCACCTCGAACCCGAGGCCCCAACCCTCCATGGTGCCCGTGCGGTAGTTCTCGACCAGGACGTCCGCCCGGTCCACCAGGGCCCGGAACGCATCGGCACCCTCGTCGGTTCGCAGGTCGATCTCAACGCTCCGCTTGTTCCGGGTGTCGCTGAGCCACCACCACGTGTCGCCGCCGGGGCCGACGGTCCCCAGTCGGCGCATGGGGTCGCCCACGCCCGGCTGCTCGACCTTGACCACCTCGGCACCGAACTCGCCCAACACAGAAGCTGCGAACGGCCCCGCCAGGATTGTGGCCGCGTCCACGACGCGTACCCCGGCCAGCGGATGAACCGAACCCTCACTGAACAACGTGGCGTCCATTAGGCCCCGACCAACTCCACGTCGATGCGGTTGATCCCATTCACGAAGTTGGAGGAAACCATCTCCGGCTCCCCTACCACGGACAGTCGCAGGTCGCGGCGTTGTACCTCGGCCACAGCTCGGCCAGTTCGATGCGGGCGAGCGAGGCCCCGAGGCAGAAGTGGACCCCACCCCCGCCGAACGCCACGTGTCCGGGAACCCTCGGGCGATCCACGTCGAAAGCCATCGGGTCATCAAAATGCTCCTCGTCGAAGTTGGCGCTGGCGTACCACATGACCACCTTGTCGCCCGCCGCCACCTCGGTTCCCGAGAGCACCGTGTCGACGGTGGCCGTCCGCCGGAAGTAGAGGATGGGCGAGGCGTGACGCACCACCTCCTCCACCGCACCCTGCAGCAGGTCGCCGTTGCGATGCAGCCGATCGAACTGATCGGCGTGCTCCACCAGGTGGAGGGCCAGGTGGGCCATGGCAGACCGAGTGGTCTCGTTGCCAGCAAAGATCATGAGTTGGAAAAATCGGGCGTACTCGGTCTCGCTGAGACGCTCGCCATCCACCTCGGCATGCGCCAACTGCGACAACAAGTCGTCTGTGGGGTGGGCCAAGCGGTTCCGACGTGCCCGACGGGCGTACTCCTCGAGGCCAAAGGCCGCCGGGCTGTTGAAGGGCAGCTCCCGAAGTGGCCGGGTGTTCCCATAGGCGCCCGGATCCAGTTCGGCCGATGACGTTCCCTCCACCAGATGGTCGGTCATCTCGATCATCAGGTCGTGGTCGTCCTCGGGCACGCCCATGAGGGCACAAATCACGCCGATCGGGACCGGTGCGGCGACGTCGGACACCCAGTCGCCGCCGCCGGCCGCCTCCAGTGCGTCCAGCCGATCGCCGATGCGACGCCGTACGTCGCCCACGTAGTCCTGGACGTGACGGGGAGTGAAGGCCGAGCTGACGAGGCGGCGCAGTCGGGTGTGGACGGGAGGGTCCAGGTCGATCATCGAGGCTCGGGCGTCGATCACGTCCTCGTCGACGTCGTAGATCTGGATGTGGCCGACCGCCGACGAGAAGGTGACCGGGTCACGCGACACGGCCACCAGGTCGTCCAGTCGGGTCACCGACCAGAAGCCGGAGCCCCAGGGCCCGTCCGGGTTTCGGACCAAGCCCGGGGTCGCCCGCAGGTCGGCGAATGCCGCGTGGGGGATGCCCCGGTCGTAGGTGGACGGATCCGCCAGATCCGGTCGGGTCACGCCACTCATGCAGGCCTCGTCGCGTTCATGGCCGGATCCACCTGCCGCCGGGAGGCGTTGGCCGTCCGGGCGAACAGGTCACGCTGCGCGTGGCTCCCTCCCACTTGGTGGCAGGTAGCAGCCAGGCCGTCGAGGACGTCCACCGCCGCCCGGTGGCGGCCGGTTCGGTGATCACGCAACGCGTCGGCGAGTGGCCGGACGACCTCGTCGAAGATGCGGTCGTTCTCCGAGGCCCCGTCGCGATGGCAGGCATCCAGCCCGGCCCAGAAGTTCGCTGCCCCGGGGTCGTCGGGATAGGCGGAGAAGGCCAGCGCAGCGTGGAGGTCCAGGAACCCGGTGGTGTGGAGTTGGTCGTGGTTGCGCCACTTCGTCGCCAATCCGGGCCACCGGTCGCCGACGTCGCAACCGGCCAGTTCGAGTCGCCAGAGCAGTGAGGTCAGGTCGCACAGTCCAAGGCCCGGTCCGTGGTCGCCAGCCGGCCATCCACGAGTTCGAGGCACTCGCCGAACGACCCTCCGGCCAGCAGTCGCAACGCGAGGTGCCACTCCAGGTGGAGGGCCAGGTGGTCTCGTTCAATCCAGTCGGGCCTGGTGGCACGCAGGAAGTCCACGGCCTCCTCCTGCCGGTCCTGCGTCTCGTACACGTGGGCGATGGCGTGCAGTGCCCACACGTCGACGGGATCCACCCCCAGGGCGATCCTCGCGAAGCGTTCGGCTTCTTCGAAACGACCGACCTCCTCAAGGGCGTAGGCATGCTGACCGGCGGCCACCCCGTACCCGGGGTCCCCTAATGCAAGGCGTTCGATGGCGGCCGTCGAGGAACGGAGGCGCCGCGTGTCGTCCCCGACGTGGAGGTAGACGTCATGGACGGCCTTTGTGGCCACCAAGTCCTGGGGGTGAGCGGCACCTATGGCATTCCAGCGGGAGGCCGCCTTTGTGAAATCGCCAGCAACAAGGTTGGTGACAGCCACAGCGTGATCTTGTTCGCGGTCGGTAGCGTTCCGACACCGGGCCTCAAGGACCTGCAGATCGTCCTGGATGGTAGCCGACTGCGGATCGTCCCCTCCCAGGATCGCCCAGGTGAGGGTCACCACGAGGCCCATCACGAAAGCCTCGTCGTCGGCCGTGAGTTCCTGCAGCCGCTCGGCGGGTTCGCCGCGGAAATCCAGTATCTCCCGCAATGCCAGGTCCCAAACCTCGAGCGTGCCGGGATCCGCCATGCTCAACTCCTGGTCGAACCGGTCCCGCGCCCCACCCGGACTCCCGACAGCCGCCACGGTTCAGGCCCTGGACGGTCCGACGATAGAGATGGCCGCGCTCGGGCACCGGTCCACCACCTCGTCCGCCCGGGCCCTGGGCAGGCCCGTGTCGTCGACCACTCGGGAGATGGCGTCCTCGTCGCCGAGTCGGAACACCCCGGGTTCCAGGAGCTCGCACTGGCCGATGCCGATGCACCGGTCCTCGTCCACGGCGAGGCGTACCCGGTCGTCGGGCTGCTCCCGGTCGGACATCACGCCGCGCCCAGTTCAACCGAGGCCACACCGTGGACGAAGTTGGAGGCGATGCGAACCGGCTCGCCACGTCGTTCCAGCGACATGTCGCTCTTTGCCATCTCCTCAAGCAGCACCTGGATCTCCATCCGGGCCAGGAACGCTCCCAGGCAGAAGTGCGGGCCACCGCCACCGAAGGCGAAGTGGGGGTTGTCGGCACGGGACACGTCGAACCGGAACGGGGCGTCGAAGACCGCCGGGTCACGATTCGCCGCCGCGTACCACATGACGACCTTCTCGCCCTCCGCGATCTGCGTTCCGGCCAGCACCGTGTCGCAAGCGGCCGTCCGACGCATGTGCATGACCGGGGTGGCCCAGCGGATCACCTCGTCCACGGCCTGCTCCACCAGATCGGAACGCTGGCGCAGGAGGTTCCACTGGTCGGGGTGGTCGGCAAGCGCCATGCCACCGTGGGCGATGGCCGTTCGGGTGGTCTCGTTGCCCGCGAAGACCAGCAGCTGGAAGAAGTTCCGGTACTCGGACGGCGTCAGGCGTTCCCCGTCAGCCTCGGCAGTGACCAGGCCGGTGACGAGGTCGTCGGCCGGTTCGGCGATGCGCAGTTGGCGCATCCGTTCGCCGTACTCGAACAGGGCGTGGCTGGCCGGGCTGTTGAACGGCAGCAGGTGGACTGGCGTCACGTTGCCATAGGCGTCGTCCGGCAACGAGGGCCGGTCGCCGGTGCCCTCCACCAGGTGGTTCGTGAGTTCCACCATGTAGTCGGCGTCTTCGGCGGGCACGCCCAGGATGGCCAGGATCACTCGGATGGGTAGCGGCGCGGCCACCAGTTCCACCCAGTCCCCGCCTCCTCGTTTGAGGAACTCGTCGACCAGTTCGGCCGCGATGTCGCGGGCCGTGCGCTCCCACGACCGGGCGGCCCTCGGGGTGAACACCCGCGACACGACCCTGCGTAGCCGGGCGTGGTCGGGGGCGTCGGAGTCGATCAGTGACCGCCGTGCCTCCAGGGCATCAGCTTCAAGGTCCCACAGATTGGTGTGGCCGATCGCCGACGAGAAGACACCGGGTTCTTGGAAACCTCGCGCACCTCGGCATGCCGCGTGACGGCCCAGAACCCGTTGTCCTCGTAGGGGTGCCAGACGAGGCCCTCGCACCCACGGATGGCAGCAAAACCCTCGTGGGGGATGCCGTCCGAGTAGACCGCCGGGCTGGCAATGTCCGCAGGACTGGCTGGACGCTTCTGGACGATCGCCTCCACCATCCCGGTTTTCCCCCTCTTGCCTCGTTGTTGCCCGTCAGGTGATCTCAACTGAACTCGAGGTAGCGGGCCCGCTCCCAGTCGTTCACCTCGTCCGGGTCCGGGTTGTTCTCGGCCGCCAAGCGCTCCTCCTCGCGAGCCAGGCTCACGTAGCTGCGGGAGAACCCGTCGCCCAGCATCGAGGCCATGGCACTGCCCTCGAAGGCGTCGATGTTGCCCGACAGGTCGGTGGCCAGCGGGGCGCAGTCACCGGGCTCCCCATACATGTCACCGACGGCCATGGGCGGCAGTTCCAGCGAGCGCTCGATACCGTCGCAGCCGGCTGCCAGCAACCCAGCGATCAAAAGGTACGGGTTGGCGTCGGCTCCGGCTGAACGGAACTCCACCCGGTTGGCGGCGGAGCCGGCTTCCACGATGCAGCGAGCCAACACAGTGCGATTGTCCAATCCCCAATGCACGTGGGTAGGGGCGAACGTGTACGGACGGATGCGACGGGGACCATTNGCCGTCGGAGCGCCGAGCAACGACAACGCGGGGGCGTGTTCGAGGATCCCAGCCACCCACCGGGACATGAGTTCGTTAGGCGATCCGTCACTGTCGGCGAAGGCGTTAGCTCCGTCGTCACCCCGAAGGCTGGTGTGCACATGCAGGCCCGACCCGGACTCCTCAGTAAAAGGCTTTGGCATAAATGTGGCCCGCATCCCATGCCGTTCAGCTACCTGCTTGACAATCGAGCAGTAGAGGATGCAGTCCTCAGCTGCCCGCATGGCGGCAGCCGGGCCGTGATTAATCTCGATTTGTCCCGGGCCGTACTCCTGGTTGGACGACTCCACATTGAGGCCGGCACCGGCTAGGCCGGCCCGCATGTCGGCCAGAGCCGCCTCCAGGTCCGGGGCATCGGTCAGCGAGCTGTACTTGATGTGAGGCCGGACCGGCTGCCAGACCCCGTCGTCGGCCACCGTGCACAGGTAGAACTCCGGCTCAGTGGCCACCAACGGGTCGAGGCCTATCGCCCTGCACCGTTCGACCTGGGCGGTCAGCACCGAGCGCGAGGCCAGTTCCTGCAGGGCACCGTGCTCGTCGAAGCAGTCGCAGAACACGAGGGCGTAGCCCGGACGGTGCGACAACAGGCGACCGGTGGCGGGGTCCGGGACAATCCGCGTGTCGAGGAAGCCGTTTTCCATATTCACCGTCTCGTGGTCGATCAGTTCATCTCGCACGTTGAGGATGAACACGGCGTCGGCGATCGCGACCTCGACCGCATGCAGGATCGTAGGTTCGTTGCGCGCCAGGTCCAGCAGCTCATCCATCTGGGACCGGGAACCCCAGAAACTGGAGAGGAACCGAGCCTCGTGGGGCACGGCACC
>JGI24818J35693_1000097_pt1 | contig 13049 bp, 12 predicted proteins | sample METZYME_3_550m_FD_35693 | JGI IMG/M metagenome (IMG submission 35693) | reverse complement strand
CTAATTTTTAGCTAAAACCTGCTGATCAGATCTTTCAGTCTGCTTGCAGTCCAGCAAGTAGTTTCCCAAAGTCGAACATGACTTCACCTATTATTCATTAACAAATATTTTATTATATTACTTGTTTTGCTTGTAAAGAGTTGGGTTACAATATAAAATTCGACAGTGGACTTTTTAGACATATCCCGGATTTCGGCTTGATTGACAAGTAAAGTTAAGACCTGCAAATAAGCCTGTGTGTGAATTACTAGTCTAGTGGGAGATTCCATGTCCTTTGTTGCAAAGACACCTAGGTAAAGCTTTTGCAAAAATTTAAAAACTGAAATGAACTTTTTACCCACAACTAAACACTTGCTATGAGTGCTACTTCATTTTCTTTGGAGCAATATAATATTCATCCCCAAACGATCATTCGCAATGCTTCCCCTTCAGTCTTATATGAAGAGGCTTTGACATACGAAGCTGATGCTACTATTTCATCTGACGGAGCCTTAATTGTCTCCTCATATGAAAAAACAGGAAGAAGCCCGAAAGATAAAAGAATCGTTGAGTATCCTGATATTATGGAGGATGTATGGTGGGGAAATATCAACATGGGGATGGACGAAGAAACATTTATGATTGCACGAGGTAGAGCTGTCGATTATTTAAACACCTGTGAAAGGGTTTATGTGGTTGACGGCTTTGCAGGCTGGGACCCAAAATACCGTCTAAAAATCAGGATTATTGCAACTCGGCCTTATCATGCTTTGTTCATGCACAATATGCTGATCCGTCCCAGTACGGAAGAGTTAGCCGATTATGGTGATCCGGATTATGTGATTTTCAATGCCGGACGTTTCCCGGCAAATCCACTCACCAAACACATGACGTCGCGTACCAGTGTTGAATTGAGTTTTGATCGCAAGGAATTTGTAATACTTGGTACAGAATATGCCGGAGAAATGAAAAAAGGCGTTTTCACGATCATGAATTACATCATGCCAAAACAAGGTATTCTGTCAATGCATAGTTCCGCCAATGAGGGAAAATCCGGAGATGTAGCTATCTTTTTCGGTCTGTCCGGAACAGGAAAAACGACCCTTTCTGCAGATCCGAAACGGCAACTTATTGGGGATGATGAACACTGCTGGACCGACGATGGAATTTTCAATATTGAAGGCGGCTGCTACGCAAAGTGCATCAATCTTTCTGAAGAAAAAGAGCCGGATATTTTCAAAGCAATCCGTTTTGGTACTGTGCTGGAAAATGTGGATTATGACGAAGAAACCCACATTGTCGATTACGATGGAACCTCTCACACTGAAAATACACGTGCCTCTTATCCGATCGACTTTATTTTGAACGCAAAAATTCCTTGTGTAGGTGGGCATCCGCAGAATATAATTTTCCTTACTTGTGATGCTTTTGGTGTATTGCCACCGGTCAGCAAACTCAGTTCTTCACAGGCTATGTACCACTTCATCAGTGGTTATACCGCAAAAGTCGCCGGTACTGAAATGGGAGTCACAGAACCAGAAGCCACGTTCTCCGCCTGTTTCGGTGCTGCCTTCATGGTATGGCATCCAAGTAAGTACGCAAAACTTTTGGCAGAACGTATTGAAAAAAATGGAACTTCAGTCTGGCTGGTAAATACCGGGTGGAGCGGAGGTGGTTACGGAAAAGGTGAACGTATGTCACTCAAATACACCCGTTCGATCATTGATGCTATTTTAGACGGATCATTGAAAAACACACCTTCTGTAAATAATGAATTATTCGGATTTGAAGTTCCAACTGAATGTCTGAATGTTCCGGATGAAATCATGCAGCCCAGAAGAACCTGGTCTGATGCAAACGCTTACGATCAAGCGGCCCTCAAATTGGCAAATATGTTCAAGGAAAATTTTAAACAATTTGAGGAAGGTTCCAGCCAGGAAATTATTCAGGCTGGACCAAACGTGTCCTGAGTTTTTCATTACTCTTCCTGCTTTGCGCAGTGTTTATGCCGGTGTCCTGCCTTCCTGTAAAAAAACATTACAACTTCTGTTATTCATCTCCTAAGACAAAAAATGTTGCAGTCGTAAAAAGCCCAAAACCGTGTCATTTCAGCGGGAAAAGAAAATAATTTTGCAGGTATTTAACTTGTCAACGGCAGATAAATTGTGATGAAATTACTGATTCATACATATTCAAAACAATGCTGACCATATAATTCGAGAATGATAGAAAAACTGCGTGAAGAAATGATCCGGCATGAACTAGACTTGCTGATCGTAGTTTCGTCCGATGAACATCTAAACGAATACCTGCCCGTCCAAAATTGGCGTTTGAAAGCTTCAACAGTCACTGAAAGTTCTTCGGGATTTTCCGGCTCTGCCGGAACAGTTGTTTTTTGTATTGAAGGACGTCCTCAGCTTTTTGTCGATTCCCGCTATCATTTGCAGGCTGAGCAAACATGTTCAGAAAATTTTGATATTCAAAAACTTGGAAATGAAGGGGTACTTGAACCGCAGAAATGGATTGCAGCTCAAACACAAAAAATATTAAAAGTTGGTGCAGATCCATTTGTGATGAGTCCAAAAGTATGGCGGCGCTATGAAAAGCCCTTGGCAAATCCGGACACACTTTGGTTCCAGCAACTCCCAATTTGGTGGACACAGTATGGATAAATCGTCCAAATCCTCCCAAAAAAGAGATTTATCCACTGGCTTTGCAATATACTGGAAAAGACAGTAAAAAGAAGTTGCAGGAGATCCGGAAAGAATTGAGTGAATCCGGAAAATCTGATGAATCAAAACCGGATGTCTTACTGCTCACAATGCTCGATGAAATCGCCTGGCTCACGAATATGCGTGGGAGCGATATTGAATTCAATCCGGTTTTTGAAGCTTATGCAGCAATTTTTGCGGACCGTGCAATTTGCTTTTGTCATCATCCGGAAGCAAATTTAAACCTGCACCGTCCAGACTGGGAGTTCCGGCCTTATGAAGATTACGTGAGTTTTTTAGCAGATCTTGCCCTGCAGAAAACAATCAAAGTCTGGATTGATCCCTCAACGATCACGATGGGTTCTCGCTTAGCATTTTCTGAGGACCAGGTTTTCGAAAAAGAAAGCCCCATTGTTTTGTCAAAAGCACTTAAAAACTCAACTGAAATAACTGCCACAAAATATGCTCATAAACAGGCCGGTGCAGGAGTTGTCAGAAGTTTACAGCGTTTGCAATGTGCGTTTCAGGCAGGGCTGCCGGTAACGGAAAAAGTATACGCAAACTGGCTTTATGAAGAATATGCAAAGGCAGAGGAATTTTCCGACCTCAGTTTCAGCACAATCGCCGGTTCAGGACCGAATGGTGCTATTGTTCATTACGGAAATCCGGACTCAGAAAACCCAATGCGAAGTGGAGATTTGCTGCTAGTAGATTCCGGAATTCAATGTGCCGGCGGAACCACAGATGCAACTCGAACTGTAATTCTTGGAAAGCCGGATGAGAAGCAAAAAAGGATTTACACATTGGTGCTGCAGGCTCACATCAGACTTGCCCGTCAAATTTTTCCAGAGGGAACAAACGGAGCTTCACTGGATTCCATTACCCGTTCAGGTCTCTGGAATGCAGGATTGGATTATGGACACGGAACAGGACATGGCGTCGGTGCATTCCTGAACGTACATGAAGGACCGCAACGTATCTCACCAGTTGCACACGATGTGGCTCTGCAAGCAGGAATGGTGATTTCCAACGAACCCGGATATTACGAAAACAACTGGGGCGGAATTCGTCTTGAGAATCTTTACCTAGTAAAAAAAGCAGATAAGTTTCCTCAGCATCCAGGTGGAAAGGGCTGGCTCTGTTTTGAAGAACTGACACTGATCCCATTTGACCGCACACTGATTGATAAAAATTTGCTTTCAGCAGAAGAACTAAACTGGCTGTATGATTATCATGGTCGTGTTTTTAGTGAAATATCACCTATGCTGGATAATACGGAAGACTTCCAGTGGCTGACTTGGGCTTGCGGAATTGATTAAATGAAAATCCTGACTCCCGCAAAAATAAATCCGCTGCTTTATATTTTAAGTAAACGTGAAGACGGTTTCCATGAATTGTATATGCACATGGTTCCAGTCAGTTTATTTGACACATTGACCTTCACCCATAATGATGGACAAGGACTGAATTTTAAGGTGAGTGGAGCAGAGTTTTCTGAGCCTCCGGAAGAAAATTTGGTAGTTCGAGCCGTACGTATTTTTGAACTGGAAAGCGGGGAAACTGTAAATCTAAATGTAATCCTGGAAAAACATATACCTTCCGGTGCGGGACTTGGCGGCGGAAGTGGAAATGCGGCTGGAACTATACAGGCTTTGAATCATTTATACCGAAGATCTTCAGAAACTGAAGGGCTACTGTCTCCGGAAACTATTCTTGCAATTGCGTCAGAACTTGGTTCAGATGTGCCTTTTTTTCTTGAACCATCGCCCTGCGAAATAAAGGGGCGTGGTGAAAAGATAAAACCACTGCTTGAATTTCCAAAACTCTTTCTCATCATTATAAAACCACCTCTTTCAATTTCAACTAAGGAAGCATACAAAAAATGCCTGCCGAAAAAACAAACTAACTTACCAAATGTATGCTCAATTGATGATTTGAAAAGTTACTTTCAGAATCAGTTTGAAACATCTTTACTCGTACAATATCCGGTCTTGTCTGAACTTAAAACTTTATTGCTCGAAAATGGTGCATTTGGTGCATTGGTCTCAGGTAGCGGCTCTGCCGTTTTTGGCGCATATTACAATAAAAAGTTGCAAAATCAGGCACTTAAAAAATTGTCATGTCTTACTGTCGGCGATATATTCTCTTGCGAAACAATGGCCACTCACAGTTATTATTGAACCAGAATTTCATAATACCAAAAATAAATAAGTACCATTGGCTGCTGATCGTTTTCGCAATAATTCTTGTGGGTTGCAGCACAAAAACTGTAGGCCCCCCTGGTAACAGACAATTCGGTAACACCCGTATCTGGAAACAATCCAATCCTCGTATTAAAAAATACGTTCAAGTTTACAGCAATAATAAACATGTCAAAACCTGTTTGGATAGAGCAACAAACAGCAGATATCTTCACTACATTCATCGGGTTTTTTATAAATATAAACTGCCTCCGGAACTTGCACATTTGCCAATACTGGAATCGTGTTTTGACACAAGAGCTGATTCCGGAAGTGCTCGAGGCATGTGGCAATTCACAAAACTAACCGCAAAAGATTATGGCCTGCGCGTAAGCTGGTTATCCGATGACCGGCTTAATTGGCGAAAATCTACACATTCAGCCGCGCGTTATTTGAAAAAACTGGGTGAAATGTTTGACAACAACTGGGAATTGGCATTGGCTGGTTACAACGGAGGACCAGGTTATATGTCACGACAAATAAAATCTCAAGGCACACGAAATTTCTGGGAGCTTGAACTGCGCAAAGAAACACGAGATATGTACCAAAATTTCTGGCAATGTTAAGTGTAGCCCGCAAAAGATACCCGGAACTATATTTTCAGGGCTCACCACGAGCATGGGCTACATCAGGATAAAATGCTGCTAATTTTACAGAATAACAGGACTTGATTCTGGATTCAGCAGTTGGTACATTTCAATCAATGGGTTGAAAGAGAAAGTTCAAATCAAATTATTTTATAGTTTGGTCTTCTTTCACAAATTATTAATTTTATATGATTAAAAAGGAGTTGCTATGGCAGATGAAGAAGAAGGCGGAGGAGGCGGTGAAAGCAGTGGCGGCGGTGAAAGCAGTGGCGGCGGAAAAAAGAAGAAGATCATTATAATCGTTGCTGTAGTGCTTTTACTTATCATTGGCATCGTAGTTTTTTTGCTGATGTCTGGAGATGAAGAAGAAACGTTACCGGAAGAAGAACTGCCGGTGACAAACGTGGCAGAGCCTCTTGCAGAACCTATTTTTCTTCCTCTTGAAAGTTTTGTGGTGAATCTCAAAGACGGCCGTCGGTTTTTAAAAGCCTCTATCCAGCTGATGCTCAGTGAACCTGGTGCAGCCGCTTATCTGACAGTACGCCTGGTTGAGGTTAAAGACATTGTACTAGCCGAACTGCAGGAATTGTCAATAGAAGATGTCAAACAATCAGAGGCCAGAGAGGCTCTGCGGCAACGGTTAATCAGTGCCATAAGTCAGATTTTTCCCAGCAAGCCGGAATGGGAAGATCCTGAACCAATAAGAAAAGGTTTTGTTTGAGGAATTTGTAATTCAGTGATCCACGTTAATCACAGTCTTAATCCGGATACTGGAAAGTCTGGATTCATCCAGGTTTTGAAAAAATGTCGAATGTCTGATGTGTCTCCAATTGATGACAGGCAAGGAACTTCGATGAAAGATAATTTACAGGTTATTTCCATCAATAGAAAAGAATTCCGGTCGGCTGACAAAGTTGCGAAGAAAGGAATTGCCCTGTTTCTGTTGCTGACAGCCCTTTTTTTCTTTGTATCATCTTTGAATGCAGCAGAGGAGGAAGTTGAGGAAATTAAGGTAATTAGAGAAGGACCTCCTCCACTGGAAGATCCTCAATATTTGGATCTTGGTACTTTCGTAGTAAATATGCCTGGAGACAAATATTTTCTTAAAAGCAGCATCCAGTTGGCTTTTGAAAATTCTGCCGCAAAAGAATGGTTGCTGGCAAGACTTCCAATAGCAAAAGATCTTATAATCACTCATCTCAATTCAATTACAGTTGAACAGTTTGATGACACTAAAAGCCGGGCGGTCATAAAAAATGATTTGCAAATCCGCCTGAATTCGTTGTTTCCCAATAAGGCTGTTTGGGAGGATTCTGTTCCAATACGAAGAATACTATTTTTGGAATTTTACCGACAATAGCATAAATAAGATTGCAAAAAGTAAAATAAGCCTGAAATCTGATATAAGTTTTATCAAATGATGTTTTTGGTTGTAGAATTTCCTTTAAACTTTTAGCCTGAAACATAAACAATTAAAACCAGTATTTTTAACTATTGATCAATGGCAGAAGAAGAATCTTTTGAAAACCTGGATGACCTGGACTGGTCAGATGTAGAAAGTGAACTAAAAGCTAACAAAGACCAGATCCTCTCTGAAGCGAAATCTGCAGACAGCGGTGGTCAAAAAGAAGGGGATAATGGAGATGAATCCGGAAAAGAAAATGGTGAAGGTAGCACGTCAAAGACTCCTCAATCGTCGGGTGATATTGACATCAATTTTCTGTTTGATGTACAGCTTTCCATTGTTGTAGAAGTTGGACGTGTTCAAATGCTTATCAGCGACCTGTTGGAACTTGATGAAGAGTCTATAATCGAATTGGACAGTCTTGTAGGACAACCTTTGGATATACGCGCCAACGATTTGCTGGTTGCACGCGGGGAAGTTATTGTAGTCAACGAAAAATTTGCTGTACGGATCACGGATATCATCAGTCCGGACAATCGCTTTGCAGCACTCTGAGGAAAAAAAGCATGAGTTTCGCAAAGCCAACTTGGCTAAAAGCAGGAATTGCGCTGGCGCTTTTGTCAAATTGGATTTTAGTTGCTGCCGCATCAGAAGTGCGTACTCTGAAAAACATTGAGGTTGTTTCCATTGAAAGTACAGAACAGGTTCGTCTGGAGTTCGATGGTAAATTTTCTGGAGAACCACTAATAAATTTTGAATCAGGTTCAATGAGCCTGCGATTTAGTTCTACACACACTGATCCTGCACTCCCCCTGCTGACTGCTGCAAAAGACAATACTTTAATCAAGGCAGTTCGTGCTGTTGAATTTCCTGATACAGATTTTGTCCATCTGGAAATTTTACTCCAGTCTCCACGGACACTACTGGATCATCCAAAAATTACCCACTCCGGAAACTACATAATCCTTGGTTTTCCCAACAATTTTTCTGCCACACCTGCACTTTCAAGTACAAACGTCCTGACAAAAGAAATTGAAAAACGTGTAAAAGCCGACCAGTCTTTCCCCTCTACTTTTTCCAAAGAATCTACAGATGAACAACCCTCATTTCTGGCAGATGGTCTTCTTCCTACACCAGAACAAGATTGGGGTTCAACAATGCTGACACTGGTTTTGTCTCTGTTATTCGTTTTATTTCTCATTTATTTGATAGCTTTTATATATAAACGTTTTTTCAGTAGTCGATTTTCCTCAATGCAGGGTAATGTAAGCATTCGTCAGGTTTCAAGCCATCATGTTGGACCAAAGCAGAAAATTATAGTTTTCGAAATGAATGAAAGAAAGTTCGCCTGCGGTGTAACACCTACATCCATCAACTTGATCGCAGAATTACACGACGAAACAGATTCGGAAATTATCCATTCGATTCAGACTGATGAAAATGCTAAAGATTTTAATATTGATCAGTCAGGTGAATCTTTTGAAATAGATCCGGAGCAACCCTTTGAGCAAACTAAAACGAATGTACCAAATAACAAGAATAGCAAAGATAACTTTGATGCTTCAATTGAATTAGAAGGCCTGGAAAAAGACATTTTCCTTAAATCCAATGCTGAAAACCGCAATAGCCTGGAAGAGTCAAACATTCATAATAACGAATTAAAATCAACAATCAAAACTCATTTTTCAAAAACTCCGACAAAAACTAAAATTATGCCTCATGGGAATCCTGTGATGCANCACTTTGCAAGCAAACTTTCAGAACGTNTAAAATTCCTAAAACCCATCAAATAGAGTCCANGCTGTATTTTNAATTCGAAANTCAATTAACTGAAAACATGGAACAAGTTGCAACGTCGGNCTCAGGCTTCAGAAAATCTTTTTATTTATGTAAAAGTATAAAGTTTCCAATTCGCAGCCTGCTGTTGCTGTCTGTTTTTTGTGTAGGAATGCCGCTTTATGCACAATCGCCAATTCCAGGCATCAACATTTCCGTTGACACTGCAAGTTCACCCCAACAGGTAGCAACTACATTGCAGATCGTCTTTTTACTGACGATTCTAACTATGGCACCGGCTATTTTAATCATGACAACTTCATTCACAAGATTTGTGATTGTGTTGTCATTTTTAAGACAAGCTATTGGAACTCCGCAGGCTCCATCAAATCAAATCGTGATCGGCCTTGCACTGTTTCTTTCTTTGTTTGTGATGATGCCGGTCTGGGAAGAAGTCAACGAAGTTGCCCTTTCACCGTATCTGGAAGAAACTATTTCCCAGGAAGAATTTATGGATCGTGCCACTTTACCAATTAAACGATTCATGGGAAATTTTACACGTGAAAAAGATTTGGCTCTTTTTGTTCGAATTGCTAAAATAGAACGACCAAAAAACATCGAAGATATTCCAATTTGGGTTATGATTCCTGCGTTCGTAATTAGTGAACTAAAAGCCGCATTTCAAATTGGTTTTTTGCTATATGTTCCATTTCTTGTGATCGACATGGTTATTGCTTCAATTCTGATGGCAATGGGTATGATGATGATGCCGCCAGTAATGATTTCTTTACCGTTCAAACTGATGCTTTTTGTTCTTGTAGACGGCTGGCACTTGATTCTTGGTTCTATGGTCAAAAGTTTTGTGGAAATTTAATTCTTAAACAACTAAGTGAGTTTTTATGACAGAAGCCCTTGTTGTTTCCATTATGATTGAAGCCATGCGAATGGCAACTCTTCTCGCTGCGCCCATGCTGATTGGAGCATTGGTAGTAGGTTTACTTGTTTCTATCTTCCAGGCAGTAACGCAGATACAGGAACAAACTTTAGCAATCATCCCAAAAATGGGGGCAATGATGGCTGTATTGGCTATCCTGTTCCCATGGCTACTCACGCAGGCTACTACCTACATGGCAGGTATTTTTTCCAACCTCCCCAAATTCATTGGCGGCTAAAAGTCTTTCAAATAATCCCTCTCTCTATTCATTTTAAATTCACAAAAATTCAAATCAAGTAATTTCTGGCTAGACCATCTAGTACTGATATTGGATAATGTTTGTTGAACAAAACAAAAAACTGCTTTTATTGATTAATATTGACTGTATCGTAAATAGTTTAAAATCCAAAACACCTAATCAGTAATCCAGAAATGGAAATGGAAAAAGAATAATCTAGAGATTGTTTCGGTGCTGGTTCATTTCGACCGTAGGGAGATGTCTTAATGATATTAGTGTGGTTACATATACAAGATTCCTCTCTTCACTCAAAATGATATGGTTTAAGGACTTTATAAGGATGCATCAATATTATTCAGCAAATAAAATTCATTGAATACAAACTAACTAATATAAGTAAAAAAACAATTATGATTCAATCTCCTGATTCTGAATTTGAAAACGAAAATGATAGTCAAGAGGAAGAAATTGAAGTACAGGAAAACATTATAGAAGCACTTCCTGAAGACAAAGCACTTGTCGTTAGCGAAGATGTTTTTCCTGATTCACTGCTAATAGTACCCCTTTACGATCGTCCTTTATTCCCTAAAATGCTGCTTCCGGTAATAATTTCTGAAGAAAAATTGGAAAAAGTTTTACTGAAGGAATTAAAGGGCCCCCTCCGCTATGTTGGGTTGGTTTACAGCTATGAACCTGAAGATGATTCTCAAACTAATGAACCTGGTACTACAGAAAATTTATCGAAGGTAGGAGCCGTAGGAAAGATTGTGCAGGCCTCAAAACATGGTAACGACCCGATGCACATTATTGTGCAGGTTATGGAGCGCTTTGAGATCATTGATATTACTTCTGAAGATCCTATAATCAGGGCAAAAGTGGAATATATACCGGAAACTGGTGAAGAAAAGTCGGAAGATGAACTAAAAGCCTTTTCCGTTTCCATCATTAATCTCATCAAAGAACTGGTACAACTAAACCCCTTGTTTAAAGAAGAACTCGGCCTTTTGATGGGGCGCATCAATCTCAAAGATCCGGCGACACTTGCTGATTTTGCTGCATCGATGACAACTGCATCCGGTAAAGAATTACAGGAAATTCTTGAAACAAAAAACATAAAAATACGAATCGAAAAAGCATTGTACTTGCTTAGNCACGAACTGGAAGTAGCAAAACTTCAGGTAAAAATTTCTCAGCGGGTAGAGGACCGAATGTCTCAGCAGCAGCGAGAATTCTTCCTGCGTGAACAACTCAAGGAAATTAAGAAAGAACTGGGAATCACCAAGGAAGGTTCTGAAAGTGAAACAGATAAATATGAAGCACGTATAAAAAAGCTTAAACTCTCTGAAGAGGCAGAAGAACGTATAGATGAGGAGCTTGAAAAATTACGATTAATTGAACCTGCTTCACCAGAATATAACGTGACACGAACATATCTGGACTGGCTGACAATTTTACCATGGGGCATCTACAGTAAAGATTTTTTTAATATTCAACGCGCAGCTCGAATTCTCAATCGTGATCACTATGGCCTTAAAGATGTCAAAGATAGAATTTTGGAATTGATATCTGTAGGAATCATCAAAGGTGATTTGGCAGGCTCAATTGTTTTGCTGGTTGGACCTCCTGGTACTGGGAAAACTTCTGTAGGACAGTCGATTGCCAGGGCTTTGGGACGCAAATATTTTCGTTTTTCTCTGGGTGGAATGCGTGATGAAGCAGAAATAAAAGGTCATCGTCGCACATACATAGGTGCACTTCCAGGCAAATTTATTAATGCAATCAAAACCTGCAAAACTGCCAATCCGGTAATTATGCTGGATGAAATAGACAAAATTGGTGCAAGTTTTCATGGNGACCCTGCTTCTGCTTTGCTGGAAGTTTTAGANCCTGAACANAACAAAGACTTTTTGGATCACTATCTGGATGTACGTTTTGATCTTTCAAAAGTACTTTTTATTTGTACTGCAAATCAAACTGACACAATTCCACCGGCACTGCTCGACAGGATGGAAGTCATCCGGCTATCCGGTTACATCCTTGAAGAAAAACTGGAAATTGCACGAAAACATCTGTTACCTAAACAATTAAAAATACACGGACTCAAAAAAACCCAGTTTTCACTACCCAAACCAGTATTGCGAGAAATCATTGATGGCTATGCCCGTGAAGCTGGAGTACGAAGTTTAGAAAATAATCTTAAAAAATTACTGAGAAAAACTGCAAGAAAATTTGTAGAAGAGGAGATTGATCAAGTTAAGATTTCCAAAGACGATCTTCCGGATATGTTAGGACGAAAGACCTTTGCAGAAGAATCGCGCTACAAAAAACCTAAAATTGGAGTAATAACAGGGTTGGCCTATACCAGCGTCGGTGGTGCCACTTTGTTCATTGAAGCCTCCAGTGTTGAAGCCAAAAATCCTGGATTTAAACAAACCGGACAACTAGGAGACGTGATGGTAGAATCAACGGAAATTGCTTATACTTTCATCCGCTCCCTTGGCAGTAATGACGAAAGAATAAAGAATTTCTTTGCACAAAATTTTGTTCACCTGCATGTACCAGCCGGTGCCACACCAAAAGACGGTCCATCCGCAGGAATTACAATGGCCTGCGCACTTCAATCACTGGTTGCACAGGAAGCAGTTATTCCGAATCTTGCGATGACAGGAGAGTTGACGCTCACAGGCTTAGTCATGCCAATAGGCGGAGTCAAAGAAAAAACTATTGCAGCAAAACGGGCAGGTATAACTCAATTAATTTTTCCTGCTGAAAATAAAAAAGATTTTGATGATTTAGATGAAAGCATCATTGGAAAAATCACTCCATATTTTGTAAAAACTTTTGCGGAAGTTTTGCCAATTTGCTTTCCAAATCTGAAAGGTACAAAGAAAATTAAAATCTCTAAAACTTAATTGTTTTCTAAATGCTTTCTTTGCTACCCATTAACCGAGCATCACAAAGAAAATAAGAGTGCTCTTATTAAAAAAATACTCCATTTTTCAGCAAATTTCTGGTTGAATACAATAATCTGAGACTTCATGCCTCCTTCTTTTTTTAACCCTGAATTGCTTTCTTTGCTGGGTTTGCTTTTGGTGTCAGGTGCATTTGCCGGACTACTGGCCGGACTGTTTGGAGTAGGTGGAGGAATAATTTTAGTTCCGGCATTATTCTATGTCTTT
>JGI24818J35693_1000090_pt1 | contig 13207 bp, 8 predicted proteins | sample METZYME_3_550m_FD_35693 | JGI IMG/M metagenome (IMG submission 35693) | reverse complement strand
AGCTATGGAAGAGAAATTTGGAGTATCTGCGGCTGCTCCAGTAGCAGTTGCAGCACCATCATCATCAGGTGAACCTGAAGGCTCAGATGAAGCTGAAGTAGCATCTGGAGATCTACTTTTGGCAGAAGTAGGAGATAAGAAAGTTGATGTTATTAAGGCAGTTAGATCAATAACTGGGCTAGGACTCAAGGATGCAAAGGGGCTTGTTGACGGCGCTCCTTCAGTCATAAAGGAAGGAATACCTAAAACAGAAGCAGATGAATACTTTAAACAGCTAGAAGAAGCAGGAGCTAAAGCAGAGTTTAAATAAGAATTAACAATTTTTCTTAATTTTAAAAAAAGAGGTACTTATGGCATTTTCATACACCGAGAAGAAGAGAGTAAGACGCAGTTTTGAGAAGATATCAAGCGTTATGGATTTACCCAATCTTTTAGCTACTCAATTAGAGTCTTATGAGCATTTTCTTCAAAGGAAAGCTGACCCTTTAAAGAGGAATAACCAAGGACTAGAGTTGGTCATTAATTCAATCTTTCCAATTGAGAGTCATAATGGACTTGCAAGAATGGAATGTACTAGCTACGAGCTTGGTGAACCTATTTATGATGAGAGGGAGTGTAAGTTAAAGGGAATTACCTATGAAGCTTCTCTTCACATAAATTGCGATCTCTTTTTTATTGATAAAGAAACTGAAAAATTAAAAGAAGGAAAATCTCAAAAAGTTTACTTGGGCACAGTACCATTAATGACTGATCATGGAAGCTTTGTTATTAATGGAACAGAAAGGGTCGTAGTTTCCCAATTGCATCGTTCCCCAGGGCTATTTTTTGATCATGATAAGGGTAAAAGTCATTCTTCAGGAAAAGTTTTATACGGTGCTCGAGTAATTCCTTATAGGGGCTCTTGGCTTGACTTCGAGTTTGATGCTAAGGATCTCGTTTATGTAAGAATAGATAGAAGGAGAAAGCTTTATGCATCAATTCTTCTAAAGGCCTTAGGGTTTTCAAACCAAGGTATTTTAGAGTGCTTCTACGAAACAGAAATATTTAAGGTAAAACCAAATAATACCTATCAACTCCAGTTAATACCTAAAAGATTAATGGGTAGAGTTACTCCCATGGATATTTCATATAGAGGTGAAGTGATAGTTAAGAAAGGCGAAAGAATAAGCGCAAGACACATTAGAAAAATCGAAAGTACCAAAATAAAACACCTGGAATACGAACAGAATAGTATGGAAGGACTTGTTCTTGCTAAAGACATAGTAGACAAGACAACAGGTGAAATCTTAATAGAATGTAATTCCATAATAGATGAAGAGCTTCTAGACATTTTACAAACTTTAGGTTTAAAAGAAGTACAAACTCTTTATATAAACGACTTGGAATCAGGACCTTATATGGCAGATACATTAAGGGCTGATTCGACCACGAATGATATAGAAGCACTAGTTGAAATCTATAGGATGATGAGGCCAGGAGAGCCTCCTACCAAAGAAGCTGCCACAACATTATTTAATAGTCTTTTCTTTAATCCTGAAAGATATGATCTTTCTGATGTAGGAAGAATGAAATTTAATAAAAGACTAGGAAGGCCATCTATTGAGGGGAATAGTGTTCTCGAAAACGAAGATATTGTAGACGCACTAAAAACTCTTGTTGCAATAAGGAATGGAAAAGAACAAGTTGATGACATTGATCATCTGGGTAACAGGAGAGTTAGATCAGTTGGTGAAATGGTTTCTAACCAATATAGAATTGGTTTGATTCGTGTTGAAAGAGCAGTTAGGGAAAGGTTAACAACAGCTGACACAGATGATCTTGGGCCTCAAGATTTAATTAATGCAAAACCTGTTTCTGCTGCTATTAAAGAATTCTTTGGATCTAGCCAACTATCTCAGTTTATGGATCAAGTAAATCCTTTAGCTGAGATCACTCATAAGAGAAGGGTTTCTGCCTTAGGCCCAGGTGGACTTACAAGGGAAAGAGCAGGATTTGAAGTTAGAGATGTACATCCTACTCATTATGGAAGAGTGTGCCCTATAGAGACCCCGGAAGGGCCAAATATTGGGTTAATAAATTCTTTAGCTGCCTTTGCACGAACTAACGAATACGGTTTTTTAGAAAGTCCTTTTAGAAAAGCTAAGAATGGAAAAGTCACTGATAATTTTAAATATTTGTCAGCTATTGAGGAAGGAGATTATGTTATTGCGCAAGCCAGTGCACTTTTAGATAACACTAATAGATTTACCGAAGAACTTGTGCCTGTCCGGTATAAAAATGAATTTTCACTTATGCCTCCTGAAAGAGTTGATTTTATGGATGTGTCTCCTCAACAAGTAGTTTCAATTGCTGCTGCTCTTATTCCTTTTTTAGAACATGACGATGCCAATAGAGCTCTAATGGGTTCAAATATGATGAGGCAAGCAGTTCCTACCCTCCAAACTGAGACACCTTTGGTAGGGACAGGGATGGAAAGGATAGTTGCAAGAGACTCGGGTTCTTGCGCTATAGCTAAAAGAGGAGGAGTTGTAGAAAGTATTGATGCAAGCAGAATTGTAGTAAGGGTAAATGAGAAGGAAATAAATCCTGGGGACTCAGCGGTTGATATTTATAACATTATAAAATATACAAGATCTAATCAGACTACTTGCATAAATCAAAGACCTATAGTTACTGAAGGAGACAAGGTTAGCAAGAATGATATATTAGCTGATGGCCCTTCAGTAGATTTGGGTGAGCTTGCACTGGGTCAGAATGTTCGAATTGCCTTCATGCCTTGGCATGGATATAACTTTGAAGACTCGATCCTTATTTCAGACAGGCTTGTCAGTGAAGACAAGTTCACTAGCATTCATATACAAGAACTTACTTGCATAGCAAGGGATACAAAATTAGGAGCAGAAGAAATTTCAGGGGATATTCCAAATGTTGGTGACTCTGCCTTATCTAAACTTGATGAATTTGGAATAGTTTACATAGGTGCTGAAGTCAAGGCTGGAGATATTCTTGTCGGCAAAGTGACTCCAAAAGGAGAAACTCAACTAAGTCCAGAGGAGAAGTTATTAAGAGCTATATTTGGTGAAAAGGCTTCAGATGTGAAGGATAGCTCTTTAAGAGTCCCTTCTGGAGGTGATGGAACTATTATTGATGTTCATGTCTTTACAAGAGACGGGTTAGAAAAAGATGGAAGAGCATTAGACATTGAAGAGTCAGATTGAAGAGTCACAATTGAAAGAGATAAAAAAAGACGTAGATGAAGAACTGAGTATTATTGAAGGTGCAACCTTTTCTAGATTGGAGAATATTATAATCGGGAAAAAAGTAGCATCTTCAAAAGGGATTCCTAAGGGTTCAGCCATTAAAAAAGATCATTTAGATGCGATGTCTAAAAATGACTGGTTCAAGATCCGTTTTCAGAATGAGGCTATAAATAAACAACTTAAGCAGATTGAATTAAATCTTAATGAGTATAGAGAAAATCTTAAAGAGATTTTTAAACAAGAGAAATCTAAGGTATCTGGTGGAGATGACTTAGCTCCAGGTGTCTTAAAAATTGTTAAGGTTTATTTAGCAATCAAAAGAAGAATTCAACCAGGAGATAAGTTAGCAGGCAGGCATGGAAATAAAGGAGTGATTTCTGTAATTATGCCCATGGAAGATATGCCTTATGATGAAAATGGTGAGCCAGTTGATATAGTGCTCAATCCTCTTGGGGTGCCTTCTAGAATGAATGTTGGCCAAGTTTTGGAGACCCATCTGGGTTGGGCTGCTAAAGAACTTGGCTCAAAAATAAAGGATTTAATTGATGAAGGTCGTAAGGTTTCAGAAATCAGATCTTTATTAAACAAGATTTATGGAAACGACACCAATAAGAATCTAGATTCCCTTAATGACAAAGAAATTCAAGAGCTGGCAGGAAATTTAAGAAATGGAGTTCCCATGGCTACTCCTGTATTTGACGGAGCTAAAGAATCTGAAGTAAAAGATATGCTTGAGTTAGCAGGATTACCTTTAAGTGGTCAGTGTAAACTCTATGATGGTAGAACAGGAGAGGAGTTTGATAGACCTGTAACCTTAGGCTACATGTACATACTTAAGTTAAATCATCTTGTTGAAGACAAGATGCACGCTAGATCTACTGGAAGTTATAGTTTGGTAACTCAACAGCCTCTGGGTGGTAAAGCCCAGTTTGGAGGACAAAGATTTGGTGAAATGGAAGTATGGGCTTTGGAAGCTTATGGAGCCGCCCATACTCTTCAAGAGATGTTAACAGTTAAGTCTGATGATGTAATTGGAAGGACAAGAGTTTATAAGAATCTTGTAGATGGAAATTTTGAGATGGATGCTGGTATCCCAGAATCTTTTAATGTATTAACCAAGGAAATTAGATCCTTGGGTATTGATTTAGAACTTGAGTCAGTAGAGAAGAAGTAGGAGAGCAAAATGAGAGATTTAATCAATGTGTTAAGGGATCAAGGTCATGGAATTGAATACAATAGCATTAAAGCTGGACTTGCTTCTCCTCAACAAATTAGATCCTGGTCTTTTGGTGAAGTAAAAAAACCTGAAACTATAAACTACAGAACTTTCAAACCTGAAAGAGACGGGTTATTTTGTTCCAAAATATTTGGCCCTATAAAAGACTATGAATGTATTTGTGGCAAATACAAAAGGATGAAGCACAGAGGAGTGGTTTGTGAGAAATGTGGTGTAGAAGTCACTTTATCCAAGGTTAGAAGAGAAAGAATGGGTCATATAGAATTAGCATCACCTGTAGCTCATATTTGGTTCTTGAAATCACTTCCTTCTAGGATAGCTTTGGCTTTAGATTTAACCTTAAGAGATTTAGAGAGAGTTCTTTATTTCGAGTCCTTTATCGTGATCGACCCTGGTATGACAGACTTGGAACCATGCCAATTACTTTCAGATGAAGAATATTATGAATCATTAGAGCAATGGGGTGATGAATTTAGTGCTGGAATGGGAGCAGAATCTGTCCAAAATTTATTGAGAGACCTTGATTTAGATTCAGAGATTTTACGACTTCAAGAAGAAATTCCAAATACAAAATCAGAGGCGAAATTAAAGAAACTTTCTAAAAGACTAAAGCTATTAAAATCTTTTAAAGATTCAGGCAATAAGCCTGAATGGATGGTAATGGAAGTCTTACCAGTTCTACCGCCTGATTTAAGGCCATTAGTTCCTTTAGAAGGAGGAAGATTTGCAACTTCAGATTTAAATGACCTTTATAGAAGGGTAATCAATAGAAACAACAGACTCAAGAGACTACTAGATCTTAATGCACCTGACATTATCACTAGAAATGAAAAAAGAATGTTGCAAGAATCCGTTGATGCTCTTCTTGATAATGGCAGAAGGGGTAGGGCGGTTACTGGTTCCAATAAAAGGCCACTTAAATCCTTAGCTGACATGATTAAAGGAAAACAAGGAAGATTCAGACAAAACCTTTTAGGTAAAAGGGTAGACTACTCAGGAAGATCTGTAATAGTTGTCGGCCCCACTCTTAAACTACATCAATGCGGCCTTCCTAAAAAGATGGCTTTAGAGCTTTTTAAGCCTTTTGTATTTGGAAAGCTACAACAACTTGAGTTGGCAAGTACCATCAAATTAGCTAAGAAGATGGTAGAAAGAGAAGAACCAGAAGTTTGGGATATTCTTGCAGAAGTAATTAGAGAACATCCAGTATTATTAAACAGAGCCCCCACCCTGCATAGATTGGGAATTCAAGCTTTTGAGCCTGTTTTGGTTGAAGGTAAAGCTATACAACTACACCCTTTAGTCTGTAAGGCTTATAACGCTGATTTTGATGGCGACCAAATGGCAGTTCATGTGCCGCTCACATTAGAAGCGCAACTTGAATGTAGAGCNCTTATGATGGCTACNAACAATATTCTTTCTCCAGCAAATGGAAAGCCAATAATCGATCCTTCACAAGATGTGGTTCTAGGCATTTATTACATGACAAGAGAGAAAATAAACGCAAAAGGAGAAGGTCAAGTTTTATCTTCTCCTGAAGAGGCAAATAGAGCTTTTCAGTTAAATGCTGTAGATCTTCATGCAAAAATTAAAGTTAGACTCAAACCTAACAATCTTCCTGATGAAAAAACAGAAATAATAGAAACAACCCTTGGAAGAACTTTATTATATGAATTGTTGCCTGAAGGAATGCCTTTTGATTTAGTTAATAAGACTCTGGACAGCAAGACAATCTCAAGTCTTATAGATGTTTGTTATAGAAAATCTGGTTTAAAGAAGACTGTAATATTTGCAGATAGATTAATGTACATGGGTTATCAGTTCTCTACGAAGTCAGGAGCTTCTTTATGTATAGATGATTTTGTTATTCCTGAAGAGAAAGAAAAATATGTAATTGAAGCTGAAAGTGAAGTCAAAGATATTGAGGCTCAATTTGCTTCAGGCCTTGTCACCAAAGGAGAAAAATACAACAAAGTCATTGATATCTGGTCAAGAGCAAACGAGATGATAGCTAAAGCAATGATGGATAATATTTCTACTGAAGAAATAAAAGACTCAGAGGGAAATCTTGTTACCTCAGATTCTTATAATTCTGTTTACATGTTTGCCGATTCTGGGGCTAGAGGTTCTCCAGCTCAGATAAGACAACTAGCTGGGATGAGGGGGTTAATGGCAAAGCCTGACGGATCAATTATAGAAACTCCTATTACTGCAAATTTTAGAGAAGGTCTTACAGCTCAACAATACTTTATTTCAACTCATGGAGCTAGAAAGGGGTTAGCTGATACGGCACTTAAAACAGCAAACTCTGGGTATTTAACCAGAAGACTGGTTGACGTAGCTCAAGATCTAGTTATTAGTGAAGATGATTGCAAAACTTCTACTGGCATAGTTATGAGACCTATTATTGATGGAGGTGAGGTAATCGTTCCTTTAGGAGATAGAGTTTTAGGAAGAACAGTTTCCAAAAATGTTTTAGGGCCAGATAACAAAAAAATCTTAATAAAAAAAGGTACGTATATTGATGAAGATTTGATCGACAAATTTGATGATCTTGGTGTCTATGAATTAAAAGTAAGGTCAGCTATCCATTGTGAGACTATTTATGGTGTTTGTTCTAAATGTTACGGAAGGGACCTTGGAAGAGGCCATGAATCACATATAGGAGAAGCAGTAGGAATAGTTGCGGCACAATCTATAGGTGAGCCTGGTACCCAGCTAACAATGAGAACTTTTCATATAGGTGGAGCAGCTTCTGGAACTTCAGCTGAAGACAATGTTGAGGCAGGCATAGATGGTAAGATTATCTATGATTGTAGAACAATTAAAAGAAAGGATAATACCTATGTTGTTTTATCTCAGTCTTCAGAATTAAGCGTTGAAGATAAAGAAGGAAGAACAATTGAAAGATACAAGATTCCATANGGAACAACTCTTAATTTNTCAAACGGATCAAAAATTAAACAAGGAGATATCCTAGCTAAATGGGACCCCTTGACTAGACCTATTATTGCTGAGGTAGGAGGTAAAGCCAAGTTTGTTGATATAGATGATGGAATAACAGCTAGACTAAAAACNGATGATCTTACTGGCCTTTCTAATATAGAAATTATNGATATAACTGAAAGGGCTAAAGGTGAGGCTCAAGAAAAGAAACCTTCTATACATATAGTGGATGGCAGAGGAAAAGAGAAAACTATTCCAGAATCAAAACTGATGATCTTACTGGCCTTTCTAATATAGAAATTATTGATATAACTGAAAGGGCTAAAGGTGAGGCTCAAGAAAAGAAACCTTCTATACATATAGTGGATGGCAGAGGAAAAGAGAAAACTATTCCAGAATCAGAAGCTCCTGCCATTTATACTCTCCCAGGCAACGCGTTCATTGGCCTAAATGATGGGCAAGACATTGAGTTGGGAAGTGTAATAGCTAGAGTTTCACAAGAGTCAGCAAAAACTAAAGATATTACGGGCGGTCTACCTAGAGTTGCTGATTTGTTTGAAGCTAGAAAACCTAAAGAGGCAGCAATCCTAGCTCTAGAAAGTGGAATAGTATCTTGGGGTAAACCTACTAAAGGCAAAGAAAGATTAATTATTACTGATGAATCAGGAAATGAGTGTGCAAGCCTAATTCCTAAGACCAGACATATAAATGTATTTGAAGGAGAGAGAATAGAAAAGGGTGACATTGTTTCGGATGGTGCTTTGAGCCCTCATGACATTTTGGAATTACGAAGTCTTGAAGAGCTTACAGAATATGTCGTAACTGGAATACAAGAAGTTTATAGGCTTCAAGGTGTAACTATTAATGAGAAGCATATTGAGGTCATCTTGAAGCAAATGTTAAGGAAAGTTGAAATAACTGACGCAGGTGATTCAGACTTCATAACAGGAGAACAAGCTGAATTATCTAAGGTAAAGGAAACTAACAAAGAACTTTCTAAGGATAAAAAAACAAAAATTAAATATAAAAGAATATTATTAGGAATAACTAAAGCTTCTCTTGCTACTGATTCATTTATTTCAGCTGCTTCTTTTCAGGAAACAACTAGAGTGTTAACTGAAGCTGCAACGACTGGACGAAAAGATAACCTCAGGGGCCTTAAAGAAAATGTAGTAGTAGGCCGTTTAATACCTGCTGGTACTGGCCTGGCTATGATGAAAGAAGAAAAGATAGAAGTGGATGATCCGGATTCAATTGATCTCGAGGAAGCCCTAAGTCAAGCGTTAAGTGAACAAGAAGTTCAGTAATTGATTGACGCGGATAATACCAATAATTAAAATGCGCGACCTTAAATTCTACAATTTATAAAAGATGTCTACTGTCAATCAACTTATTAGGAAGCCAAGAAAAAGGAAGAAGCTTAAGACAGATGTGCCTGCTTTAAAAGGCTCTCCTCAAAAGAGAGGTGTTTGTACTAGGGTTTATACTACAACACCCAAGAAACCTAACTCAGCATTAAGAAAAGTTTGTAAAGTTAGATTAACTTCTGGCTTTGAAGTGATTTCTTACATAGGAGGAGAGGGACATAATCTTCAAGAGCATTCTGTTGTTCTTATCAGAGGAGGAAGGGTTAAAGATTTGCCCGGAGTTAGATATCACACTATAAGAGGTACCTTAGATACTGCTGGTGTGGATGATAGAAAACAGAGAAGATCAAAATATGGCGCTAAGAAATCTAAATAGAGAAACTAATGTCTAGAAGAAAAGCAGCCCCTAAGAGAAAAATATTACCTGACCCTAAATATGGGAATTTAAAGCTGGCCAAATTCATGAATCAGATTATGAAAACGGCAAGAAATCCATTGCAGAAGGTATTGTTTATGGAGCTCTATCAGAGATTGAAAGCAAATCTAAAAAAGAACCTGTAGAAGTTTTTGAGAAAGCTCTTGAAGAGGTAGGCCCAGTGGTGGAAGTAAAAGCAAGAAGAGTAGGGGGTGCAACTTATCAAATACCCCTGGAAGTTAGATCTTCAAGACGCCAAGCGTTAGCCATGCGTTGGCTTGTAAGCAGTGCTAGATCAAGATCTGAAAAAACCATGACTTTAAAACTAGCCAATGAGTTGATCGATGCCTCTGAAGGAAAGGGAGAAGCAATTAAGAAGAAAGAAGATACCCACAGAATGGCAGAAGCGAACAGAGCTTTTTCGCATTTTAGATTTTAACTGTTAAACAACATATTTAAAAAATGGCAAGATCTACTCCATTAGAACTCTACAGGAATATCGGTATTATAGCTCACGTAGATGCTGGTAAAACCACTACTACAGAGCGCGTTCTCTTTTATACAGGAATATCCCATAAGATAGGCGAAGTTCATGATGGAGCAGCCGTAATGGACTGGATGGAGCAAGAACAGGAAAGAGGAATTACTATTACTTCCGCTGCAACAACTTGCTTTTGGAAAGGGACAAGTCAGCAATTTACTGAACATAGAATTAACATCATAGATACCCCTGGTCACGTTGACTTTACTATTGAGGTGGAAAGATCACTTAGAGTTTTAGATGGGGCCATTGTTGTCTTTTGCGCTAGTTCTGGAGTTGAGCCTCAGTCTGAAACTGTGTGGCGCCAAGCAAATAGATATGAAGTTCCGAGATTAGCATTTGTAAACAAAATGGACAGAGCAGGTGCAGATTTCTTAAAAGTTGTTGATCAAATGAAAATAAGGTTGGGTGCAAACCCAGTTCCTGTTCAGTTACCCATAGGAGCTGAAGAAGACTTTAAAGGGGTAATAGACCTAATAAATATGAAGGCTATTTATTGGAGCGAAGAAGACATGGGAACTTCATTTGCCTTGGAAGAGATACCTGAAGAGTTAGTTTCTGAAGCAAATAAATGGCGAGAAAATATGCTCGAGATAGCAGCTGAAGCAAACGAAGCTCTTATGGACAAATACTTAGAAGAGGGAGATCTATCTGTAGAGGATATTAAAGCAGGACTAAGAGAAAGAAACTTATCTTCTGAAATTGTTATAACTCTATGCGGAGCTGCTTTTAAAAATAAGGGAGTGCAAACACTTCTAGATGCAGTGATAGATTTTCTACCTGCACCAAATCAAGTTAAACCCATGACAGGCGTATTGGATGATAAAGGAACGGAAGGCACTAGGAAGGCAGATGATAAAGAACCTTTCTCTGGGCTTGCTTTTAAGATAGCGACCGATCCCTATGTAGGATCTCTAACTTTTGTAAGAGTCTATTCTGGAACTCTAAACTCAGGGGATTCAGTCTTTTTACCCTTGAAAAGAAAGAAAGAAAGAATTGGGCGAATGCTTCAAATGCATTCAAATAAGCGTAAAGAAATAGATGAAGTCCGCGCAGGGGATATTTGTGCAGTTATAGGTTTAAAGCAAGCTGTTACAGGAGAGACTCTTTGTGATGAAAAAAATCAGATAATTTTAGAGAAAATGAATTTTCCTGATCCAGTAATTTCTGTTGCAGTAGAGCCAAAGACTAAAGAAGATCAGGAAAAGATGGGCATAGCCTTAGGAAGATTAGCTCAAGAAGACCCTTCTTTTAAGATGAGAACAGATGAAGAGTCAGGCCAAACAATCATTTCTGGAATGGGAGAACTTCACCTTGATGTTTTAGTAGACAGAATGAGAAGAGAATTTAACGTAGAAGCCAATATGGGAAAACCCCAAGTAGCTTATAGAGAAACAATTAGAAAATTAGTCGAACAGGAAGCTAAATTTGTAAGACAATCAGGAGGAAGAGGTCAATACGGGCATGTATACATAAAAATGGAGCCCTTAAAATCAGATGAAGAAAATTATGAATTTGTAAATAAAATAGTAGGAGGCACTATTCCTAAAGAGTTTATTCCTGCTGTTGATAAAGGCTGTCGGGAACAAATGGAAGCTGGGGTAATAGCAGGATATCCTTTAGTTAAAATTAAAGTTACACTTTATGACGGCTCATTTCATGATGTAGATTCTAGTGAAATAGCTTTCAAAGTAGCGGGCTCAATGGCTTTTAAGGATGGAGCTTTGAAAGCAGATCCAGTCCTATTGGAGCCCATTATGAGCCTTGAGGTAGTAACCCCTGAAGAATATATGGGTGATGTGGTTGGAGATTTAAGCAGAAGGAGAGGAGTTATAGGTGGTATGGATGACGGTCCTTCTGGCAAGGTTATTTCCGGAGAGGTGCCTTTAGCAGAAATGTTTGGCTATGCAACTGATCTCCGGTCAGCAACACAAGGTAGGGCNACTTTTACTATGGAACCTCTTAAATATTCAGAAGTACCACCCAATGTTGCTGAAGCTGTAATTAATAAGAACGAATAACTAGTTTTAATTAATCTAAAAACCCCTTAATTAAAGGGTTTTTTTATATATTTATGTTGACACTTTGGCGTCACAAACCTAGAATTTGCGCTCTTTTTTGATGGTTGGGCTCTAATCATGAATTTTTGCTGATTTGAGCCTTTTTTAATAGTAGTTTTGCCCTTTTTTTAGGCAAAATTTTTTAACTCTTCTTAGATGAAGTGGGAACAGGATTGTGCAAAACCAAAGCATAAGAATTAGGTTAAAAGCTTTTGACCATAGGCTCATAGATAAGTCTGCGAAAGAAATCGTAGAGACAGTAAAACGCACGGGCGCTAAAGTTAAGGGGCCAATACCTTTGCCGGTTAAAAAACATAAAACAACCATCCTGACTTCCCCTCACAAAGATAAAGACGCCCGCGACCAATACGAAATAAGAACCCACAAAAGAACACTAGATATCATAGAGCCATCAGAGAAAACTTTGGATGCATTAACTAAATTAGAATTATCTGCTGGGGTNCTTGTACAGATCAGTCTAGATGAGGTTTGAATCATGTCTTTAGGATTAATAGGAAAAAAACAAGGAATGACCCGAGTCTTTACAGAAGAAGGGGGGTCTCTACCTGTAACTGTGGTGAGTGTTGATGCAAATACCATTACTCAAATAAAAACTGTAGACAATGATGGTTATAGCTCTGTTCAAGTAACGACAGGTCGGAAAAAAGAAAAACACTTAACTAAATCAGAATTNGGACACTTCAAAAAATCTTCTGTAGATCCTGGAGAGGGTTTATGGGAATTTCCTATTGAAAACACAGAAATTGAGAAAGTAGAAATAGGAAAAGCCATACCTTTGGCATTATTCAAAGAGGGACAAGTAGTAGATGTTTCGGGTGTATCAAAAGGAAAAGGCTTTGCTGGAACTGTTAAAAGATGGAATTTTCAGATGCAAGATGCAACTCATGGTAATTCTTTATCTCATAGGGCACCCGGATCTATAGGCCAATGTCAAACCCCAGGAAGGGTTTGGAAAGGAAAAAAGATGTCTGGTCATATGGGATCAGAAAAGGTAACTGTCCAGAATTTAAAAATTATTTCCATAGATTTAGAGAATAGCTTGATACTTATTCAAGGTTCTATCCCTGGCTCAACAGGCTCTCGGGTGATACTAAGGCCTGCGAGAGGTGAAAATGTAGAATTCCCATTCGAAGAGACCCAACCAGAAGAGACCCAACCAGAAGAAAAAAAGCCTAAAAATAAAGCTGAGAAAACTGAATCAGAATAAAAAAATGAAAATGCAAGTTATAGATCAAAATGGAACAAAAGGATCTGAAATAGAGTTCCCAGAGACTATTTTTGCTCAAAAATATAATTTTGATCTAGTTCATCAGCTAGTTTCAACCTACATTCATAATTCTCATCCAAATACTAAAGCGCA
>JGI24818J35693_1000084_pt1 | contig 13526 bp, 10 predicted proteins | sample METZYME_3_550m_FD_35693 | JGI IMG/M metagenome (IMG submission 35693) | reverse complement strand
CAGATGATTTAATCTATCTACATGGGTAGATGCTATTGAGACACCAATAAGCATCCAGAGAATTCTGTTATCATTAAAATCACCTGAAAATTGCGCAGCAATAAACATAACAACAGTACCAGCTACCCATAAAGCAGAATGATCTGTGAAAGATCCCCGCTGAATTCCTTTATTTATTAACTGATAGAATTTTGTTAAGAATGAGATCATAATTATCAAACCAATCAAGCCTAGTTCAGCAATTATCTCGAAAAAAAGGTTATGTGGATACCAGCGCCAATCTCCCCAAATAAATAGTGAGCTAAAACCGCCAACACCTAGCCCAACAAAAAAATTGGTTACAGATGAAACCCATGCTTGCAATGACATAGACCAATATTCAAATCTTGTGGCTATCGTATTAACCTTTTCTACACCCTGTTGCGTCATTATTACCGCACTTTGAGATACGTCAAAAAAGCGTTGAGTTAAATTTTCGGGTAATAAAAGTAATAATGCGGTTATTGATCCGATCGCAAGAATACCATACCCGAAAATTCTATTTGAATGTTTGCTTTCATACAATAATGCATAAATTATTGAACCAATTATTATACTAACTAAAGGACCCCTGGAACCGGATAATATTATGCTCAACAATAAAACAAATAGCATAATGAAATAATGCAGGCTCTGCGAAGGNTTATTTCTTATCAACAGTGCTATCATCATTGCAGCACCAATTGCCAGATACCGACTCACTTGTATCGGATTTGCACCAGGGATTGAAATTCGATTCCAATACGCCAGAACAATAGGAAAATTCCCCCAGGTTAAAAAATAGACAAATCGAATTAGCATTATACCAATTAGGAAAGCTAAAAAGAATTTAAAATAGTCAAGCAACCGTTTGGAATCTTCAGGGCTTTTTATAATGATGAGTGGTGTTATAAACATTGTGACCGCAAACATATTAAACCGTTGCATTTTTCTGAGTCCATATTCGGGAGAAGATGTGTATATATATGAAATGCCTAGGATTGCGCCGAAAATTAAAAACAAACAAACCATGGTTTTTTGTTCACTGGGGAGTTTCCAATTACCTTCCATCAACATTTTAATCAACCCCAACCAAATAATTAAAGTAACAACCACTGTTATATCAACAATTTCAAAAACAGGGAAGTAATTAAGTAAGTAACCTTTAATGATTGCTGTCAGACTTAAAATCATTAAGGCAACCGCTGGATTATTAATCAGCCACCAAAGTATGATTAATCCAAGTGGTATTAATACCATTACGGCTGGATTTGTATTAACTCCGATAAAAAATAATATTGTCTCAACTACGGCAAGGACTGTCAGCAATAGCATTACAATTAAGTTCGCTTGAGTGCAGTACGCAAATCCCGTGTATGGTGGTCAGTATAAATAAATATAATGGATAATAAAATACTCATTAGTGTCGCCCCAATAACAATCAAAGCTCTTTTTGGCTTAGCTTTGTTAAGAGCAACTTTTGGTTTATCAATCACCTGAAGAGTGGGAATATTTTTTGTTTCCTCTAGTTTAGCTTGTTCAAATTGTGGTATCAATAGTTCTTGGATCCTGCTTTGCAATTCAACCTCACGAATCAATCTTCCATTCTCTAGCCCAAGAGATGGTAATGAATTAAATGAAACAGAAAACTCAATATTAGGAACCGCATCAACCTGAGTAGGTGTTATGTTTGATAGAAGGTATTGTAGTTTTTCATCTAATTTGATCATTAGTTGTTCAAGATGAAATATCTGTTCATTAAGTAATTTTTCTAACTGCATTATGGTTGGATTATTAATTGATAAGGTTGTTTTTGCAACCGCAAGTTCTGTTTCTGTTTCAATTTTCTTTGCATATAATTCCGTATATGCTTCAAAAATTGAATTGTATGCTTGTGCACTCATCTGCATCGTACTGGATAATTGTGCTACAAGATCAATAATTCCGGTTTTTTCCTGGAATGTTTTTAGAGCGAATTCTGCTTTCTCAAGATCATGTTTATTCTGATTTAGTCTTCTTTCCAGAAACTCACGGTTATATTTTCCAGCTTCCATTCCAATATTTTGATTTATTTGGTCCAGCATAAATAACGTTTCACTAACCATCTGTTTCGCAACTAATGGATCCTTGTCAATTATTGATATTTCTAGAGTGCCTTCTTCTGTTACCTCTAGTTCCATTTTCTCTTCAAATGCTTCCATTGCAAATTCGATATCTCGTTGTTTATACCTATCTACAAGATTGAATTTATTAACCATGTATTCTTTTACTGTTCGGCTCTGCAAGATCGCAATAAAATTATTTATATCTTCGTTGATTGTAGATAAACCAAAATCAGCTACAGGTATTGGTGAAATTGAAGAAAGAAAATTGAACTGTCCGGCCCCTGATGATAGAACCACTGCTTTAGAAGCATACCATTTGGGTAGTAAAAGAGATATAATTAACGCAATGCCGGTTACAATGATCGTATTCTTGAATATAAATCTTCTGCTATTCCAAAATAACAGTACATTACCTTGCAAAACTTNGGTCTCTGGTAAAGTTACATTTTTTTTACTTTTTCTTTTATCGCCAATAACACCGTATCTCTTTAAATCTGCCAATCGATTTCGTAGTGTTTTCTCAGACATACCATTCAATTCAGCAATACGTTTTCTTTCCACCGGATCAGAAACAATTGTAGGGTGTTTCTCTACAAGAGAAAAAATTTTCTTTTCGTGTGGGGACAAGTTTATACTCATCGCTGGGTTGCTTGATAGGCCAGAAATAACGTGGCTATTGATGTTAAGGCTTGAATAAAACCTGTATTACCAAAAAGAATACTACCATATGTTTCAGGGACCTCAATAATATCGCCTGGTTCAACTATGTTATTATTAGCAAGTGTAGTTGTAGTCCCATCCTTTTTTAATATTATTACACGATTTACTGCGCCTACGTCCAAGGATCCACCGCTTAAAGCAATATAATCTTTTACGCTAAATCCTGGCCTAAAATAATGGGCGCCTGGACGAAAAACAAATCCAGTAACAAGGATCTTATTTGAATTATCATACTCCATATAGTCCGCTTGTTTATCTGGCGTAATATTTAAAAATGGNACATAAATTTTGTCTCCATCGATTAATTGTGGATTATTAGTGAGATCACCTTTAAGTAAAAATTCTTTTAAAAATATATTTTTACTATTGCCATTCCGTATTAAAACAGATCTTTCGGGGTCTGCATATTTTTGTAACCCACCAGCTCCATTAATCGCTTCATAAAAACGGCTCACAGGTGCCATTTTAACAAATTTTGGTTTATTCACTGCTCCATATACGAAAACTTTAAATTGTCGGAAACGAATAAGCTCGACAGAAACTTTAGCAGATTTATATACTTGTTTTATCTCTTCATTTATTTCACGATCAACTTCAGCAAGTGTTTTACCCAAAACATTAACCGATCCAATCTCAGGAACAATTAAGTTACCTGTAGGACCAATGGTAACAAAATTATCAACATTCTCTACAGACCATAAAATTCTTAAGCGATCTCCTGGGCCAAGGAGGTATTTCTCTGGATCAATTGGACTTTCCAAAGGCAAAGGTATTACCCCATACTCACGATAAACAATTGGTTGTTGACTATCATCAAATTTGGTTGCATCTACCTTGTTTGAAGTTTGTCCAAGTGATTGACTAATTTTCAATAGAAAAAATATGACGATAAAAACCGGGATATTATTTTTCATATCGATTACACAATACCAAGTCGTTCTTGCTGGTAAATATTTTCTTGAGTTTCGATCCACCAAGCTTTATTGCTTAGATACCATTTGATTGTTTTCCGTAAACCAGATTGAAATGTCTCTTGAGGGTGCCACCCTAAATCCTGTTGTATTTTTTTCGAATTGATAGCATACCTAAAATCATGCCCAGGGCGATCTTTCACAAAGGTTATCAATTGATGATAAGATTTCCCGGATTCAGCAGGCTTGACTTCATCTAATATTGTACATATATCTTTTACAATCTGAATATTTTGTATTTCATTATTTCCACCCACATTATAAGTCTCACCGATGGTGCCTTTTTGAAGAACTATATTAATAGCATCGCAGTGATCCTGAACATACAACCAATCACGCACATTCTCACCGGTTCCATAAACGGGTAATGGCTTTTGCGCAAGACAATTTAAAATCATTAATGGAATGAGTTTTTCAGGGAATTGGTATGGACCGTAATTATTGGAACAATTCGATATTGTAACCGGCAGTCCAAAAGTTCTATGCCAGGCTCGAACCAAATGATCAGAAGAAGCTTTCGATGCGGAATAGGGCGAACTGGGATCATAAGCTGTTGATTCGCTGAAGTAACCAACTTCACCAAGACTGCCAAAAACTTCATCGGTTGAGATGTGGTGAAACTTGAATTTTGACCGGAATGCTTTATCTAAATGAATATAGTAATCCAATGATTCCTGTAGCATTACAGAAGTACCAATAATATTGGTTTGAATAAATTGCTGTGGACCATCAATGGATCTATCAACATGGCTCTCAGCCGCAAAATGAACTACAANGCTAGGATTATATTCTTTAAATATGTTACGCACACAATTATGATCACAAATATCACCTTGGATAAAGATGTATCTATCATCTTTTTGAATATCGACCAAATTATTGGGGTTCCCTGCATAGGTAAGTTTATCCAGATTAATGACAGTCCGATATTCCGTATTAGTCAGGATGTATTGAATGAAATTTGAACCGATAAACCCGCATCCGCCAGTTATGAAAATAGCGTCATTCATTTACCCCTCCTACACGGGTAGATTTTTTTGTTCTACAAGAAATGGTAATTTCAAATCACGATCAGAAATTACCGGATTTGTTATTGACCAATTAATACTAATCTGCGGGTCATCCCAGCGAATACCATATTCATCCTCCGGATGATAAATCTCAGTACATTTATATTGAAAAATAGCCTGATCAGAAAGCACACAAAAACCATGTGCAAATCCAGGCGGAATGTACATTTGTATATGATCCTTATCCGTAAGATTCAAACCAAAATATTGACCAAAAGTTGGTGAAGTTTTTCTTAAGTCTACAGCCACATCATAAACCATTCCATGACTTACTCTTACCAATTTCCCTTGCGGATACTTCATTTGATAATGAAGACCTCTTAAAGTACCCTTAACGGATTTTGTTTGATTATCCTGACGGAAATTAGTGGGCAATCCATTTTCTTCGAATAATTCATCCCTATAATTTTCGTAAAAATAGCCACGTTTATCTTCATGAACATTCGGTTTAATAAGTAATAAACCTTCCAGATGTGTTTTTTCCACAATCACTCAAGCCACCTTATGCCCTACATTATCAAACTTGAATTCTAGACGTTTTAACTCGGATACATCTAATATATTTCTCGTATCAAGAACTACAGGTTGAGACATCAAATTTTTCAATTTTTCCAAATCAAGACTTCTGAATTCATTCCATTCAGTCATAATTACTGCCGCATCGCAACCTTCCACCGCCTCATGCCAATTGGATTTATAATCAAGTTCTGGGAAGATTTTTTTCATGGATTCGTTTGCAATCGGGTCATAGGCTTTAATAACACCACCTTTTTCAAGAATACTGGTGATAATTTGAATTGCTGGTGACTCACGTACATCATCAGTTTCNTGTTTAAAAGCTAAACCTAGTACTGCAATTATTTTGCCTTTCAGATCATCATCNAATAATTCAATTAACTTATTGACCATCCTTTTTCGCTGATAAATATTTGTTTCGATTGCAGCAGTTACAATAGCCATATCTATGTTATAATTTTTTGCGATTTCAATAAATGCTTTTGTATCCTTAGGAAAACAAGAGCCACCAAATCCTGGTCCCGGATGAAAGAATTTTGGACTGATGCGCCCATCTGTACCAAGTGCATTCGCAACCACATGCACATCAGCACCAATTTCATCACAGAGATTTGCGATCTCATTGATATAACTTATTTTTACTGCCAGAAAAGAATTCGCTGCATATTTTATCATCTCAGCAGTCTCAACTGTTGTGTATACGAATGGAGTCTTATTAATATAAAGTGGTCGGTAAATATCTTTTAAATATTCAAAAGCTTTATCACTTGTTGCGCCCAATACAATACGATCAGGGTGCAAAAAATCTCTGACTGCAGCACCTTCTCTTAGGAATTCAGGGTTAGAGCAATAATCATATTTAATTTTATCACGATTATTCTGATCTATTATTTTTTGAATCGTATTCCCCGTTCCAATTGGAACAGTACTTTTCGTACAAATTACTTTGTATTTATTAAGATTTTTTCCTATCTGCTTTGCAACTGCTATTACTGCTGAAATATCTGCATTGCCATTTTTACCTTGTGGAGTGCCAACTGCTATTAAAATAACTTGGGCCCATTTAATTGAATCTTCTATTTCAACGGAAAAAGTTAATCTTTTAGCGTTATTATTTCGGGTAATTAGCGTTTTTAGCCCGGGTTCGTGTATTGGTATGATACCATCATTTAACAGGTCAATTTTTTCCTTATCTATATCTACACAACGAACCTGATGGCCAAAATCAGATAATCCAGCACCACTTACTAAACCTACGTAGCCGGTGCCTATAATGGTGATACGTTTCATGAGGAATACAACTTCTTACTTAAAACTAATATTTTTCCGTCGGAAAGTTGCACTATTTATTTATGGTAACCCGATTCTTTTCCGGATAACCCATTCAATTGTTAATAATACAATCAAGGTAACCAGAACCCAGCTCTCTTCATTAAATCTAGTTGATCTATTGATTTTTTCTTGGCGCTCACGTGGTAAAACTTTATTAAATAACTCTGCCCGGGATGCCCAAGGGTAATATGCACCATTCGTTTTCATTGATAAATTCTCTAATAATGGGGAATTCAACGCTACTTCATTTAATTCTATTTGACTTTCTTCTACGATAAAACGCCCATTTTGTTTCACTGGTGGAGCACTGCCATCTTGAATAGATATTTCGTATGAATATTTCCCTGGCTTTGGTGCCCAAATATTTCCCTCCCAGCGCTTCGATTCCGGATTGAATCTTAATTCAGCTGAATTGATTTCAAGACTATCATTTTGGGTGGTTATGAATGCTTGATTTTTTGAGCCATTTTTATTACCAATGCTTGTACCAGTAATAAGTATTTCTTCTCCTTGCTGATAAGATTCTTTATTTAGTCTGAAATAGAGGTTTTTATCGCCACTTGTTTTTAAAAGCCAAGAAAATAGCCTTGTCCATAGTTCGGGAAATATTTTTGAATAATTAGTGCCTGATAATCTGTGATGAATGGTAGAGAATTCAGGAGAAGCCCAAACAGCGCTGCGAATACCCTGTTTTTCACCTAAGAACATCAGAGGAACAATATCAGATCCTTGATTATATGCAATTGCTTCAATTTCGTCATTAGTACTTTCAAAATTATACGACGCTAGTATTGGAGGGAAATTTTGCCAGAAATCAAGGCCATCGTTTAATTCTAATCCTTGAAAGATACTTCGACTTAGTGCTTCTGGAGTCATGTACCACAATGTTTTTTCACCGGTTTGAATCTGATCTTTCATACGTAAATGAAAAAAAGGTATTATTGAACTGGCTGACTTTTCTGTTACACTACCACCTAATAACCATAATAATGATGATTTCTCAGCACCAATTTTTTTAGAATAAATACGCTGGGTTTTTGAAGACAATTCCTTGAGAGGATAATTGTCAAAAATAATTAACTGATAGGGCCTAGACCAAAAAGATTTCAATGCTGGTAAATATCCATTTTTCCTCCTTACAAAATGATCTAATTCCACACGAGGATATTTCCGAATATATCTTTTTATAACACTTGTATTAAAACTCGGGGATCCTGTAATTAACGCAACCTTGTATCGATCCTTTAAAATGGTAACGAAAAATTTCTGCTGATTATTCTCAATATTTATTTCCTGTGAAACAGTAGAAACCTTAACTCTGTATTCATTTTCACCTAAATTTGATGGAGCGAACATGAAACGCGCTTGCGCACGGGATCCAAAACCTTTTGTTTGAAGATATCTGGAACCTAACATTTTTTTACCTTGATATAAGATTACATTCACCCTCTCCTGCATATCACCAGTTGAATTTATTGTCACAGTTATCCTTAAGTCTTCGCCCTTTATTGCAACGGTAGGCGCATCAATAGATTGTATACTAAGATCAACCAGAGGAGTGGAATGACCAATCCCTAAAGTATACACAGGTACCTCTACTTTTTGGATCAATTGGGATGGATCCAATCCTTGATTAATTTGACCATCAGTAATTATAGTTGCACCAGCAAGTTTTTCCTGATCTGATACGATATGACTGATAACCGAGCCTAAATTTGTTGATGAACCTTTTCCATCCCATGATTGGACATTTTCAAGTGCTGAAACACTCTCCGAAAATGAATATAAATATGGTGATACATCTTGCTTATTTAGATTGAATACCAATTGTGAAAGTTCAGATTTGATGGTTTGTAAAGACAATGCTGGGTGATAACCGATACTAACTGAATTATCGACATAAAAATTCCAGTCCAATTCGATTGTATTAGTTTCAGTCCATTTAAATCTGGGCTGTAACAATAAAAACAAAGCTATAATTAATGAAATACCACGAAGAATAAGCAGCCATCTTAATTCAGCATGATTTCTGATTGATAAGTATGTTGCCAGTATTGCAATCAACACACTAATTGAAAATACCCAAAACCAGGTATCTACTGGTTTCAAAAAAGAAACATCCATAATTAAACTATTTTTAAATTTGGGAAAACATCAAATTCAATAGGACTAGTAAATCCCTTTTTCATATATAATTCACTTAGGTAAGCAATCATGGCCGCATTATCAGTACATANAGCAGATTCTGGATATTTTACACTTATCTCATCACTTATTGTTTTCTTTATTATACTTCGTAATTCATTATTCGCTGCAACGCCACCAGCAATAACACAAGTTTTTACATTTTTTCTTTTTATAGCCATTACCAACTTGTCCACTAGCACATCTAATATTGCTTTTTGATAACTAGCAGCTACATCTGCTAGCACCAGAGATTCATCCTTCTTTTCCATAAAATAAAGCAATGAGGTCTTCAAACCACTAAAACTAAATTCCAGAAGTTCATCCTTATAAAATGCCCTAGGGAAATCAATAGCTTTACAGTCACCATTGTGAGCCATTTTTTCTATCGCGGGTCCTCCAGGATAATCCAACCCAAGAATTCTTGCACCTTTATCAAAAGCTTCGCCCGCCGCATCGTCTCTGGTCTCCCCTAATAATTCATAATCCGCCATCTCTTTAACTAACCATAACTGTGTATGTCCTCCAGAAACCAATAAACAGACAAAAGGGTATGTTAACGTAGGGTCAGCTAAGAAGTTCGCATAAATATGTGCTTCCAGATGATTTATTCCAAGAACAGGAATATTTAAACTTTGGGAAAGACCCTTTGCAAAACAAACACCTGTTAATAGTGTTCCAGCCAGTCCTGGCCCCTGGGTTACACCTATACCATTTAGATCGCTTAAGGAAATTTCAGCATCATCTAGTGAATTTTGTACAATGAAGTTTAACAAACGTTCATGTTCTCGAGATGCTACTTCAGGAACAACACCACCAAAATCTTTATGTATTTGTTGTGAGCTAACAATACTCGAGAGAATATTACCGTCTTTACAAATTGCGGCAGCCGTCTCATCGCAAGACGACTCAATACCAAGTATTATCAATCCTGTTCCTTAGCAACCGCTAACTCTATATTACGTGGTGTTAAATCTCGCCAGCTTATTATCCCTGAGGGGACAATTACCTTTGGTTCATAGAATTGTCTTTTAGGAGACCATTCGGAAGTAAAATTGATAAAAACATTAATATCTAGGGGTTGTACTTGAGCAATATAATCTACACCTCCTACAATTGTCAGTGAAACGGTACTCGGATTTCTCCTTACAACTAAACCTGGTATATTATTCGTTATTTTTACCGGTACTTCACTGATTATACGTTCACTGATAGCCTGAATATCCTGACTAAATTTTATACTGAGAAATGAATATTCAATGAGAACATCTTTTAGTCTTTCAAGCGCAATACGAGTATTTATAGGATGGTCTACATCTGAAATAGTATCTTTCTTTGTTTGAACAAAATTTATAGACTGTACTGCCTCTTTTGCACCAGCGATTTTGACCATACTGGAATCTAATATCGGAATTCCAACCTTTATATAACCTGGACTTGGGTTCACTAAGACCTGGGATTGAACAGGGACATATCTGACCATATATTCATCAAGACTTATGTGGATTGAATCTGGATACACAACTTCAATATATTGCAATTCAAAAGCGGATGGGATAGATATTTTTTGTGGGTACTTATCGTAATATTCATTTAAATAAAAATCATATTCTTCTGATATTCTATCGAGATCGATAACCAGTTTAAAATCAGGAACGAAATCTTTTAATAACAATGTTTTAAAAATGGCACGGCCACTACCTTTTAAACGAACCTTAATTGACTGAGGTATTTCTTTCTTATACGCTTTTTTTCGCTCATTGAGGTTTCTTACTTCGATTGGAACATTCATAATAGTAACATAATCATTATTACTAACTACAAACATCCAAAGGAAAGTAGCTAACCCTAATGCCCCGGCGCGAGCACCGAATTGCTGTTGAGAAAGAAAAGTTATGAAATTTGATTTTTTCAAAACATCATCAACTTTTTGATATAATTAAACCGTGTTTATTCGGGTTCTATTTCTTCGTTTTTCCCCTCGGTTAGCTCATCAGGCAACTTAATTTTTTCAGATGCTGGCTTATCCTGTTTATTTAAAAACTCTGTAACCTCATCTTCTTTTGAACCCGTGTTTATTTCTCCTGATAATTCCTCAATGAATACGACTACCTTCTTATCATCTGGCTTGACTTCCATAACATGGCCGGTAAGACTATCTCCTGCACTTAACTTTGTCAATACTTCCTTACGACTTTTCTTGGACTTGCCACCGAAAGGAACAATCCCTTCCACATCATCTTCGAGCTGCAAAATAATTCCTTTTTCCAAAATACGAATTATTTCTCCAGTAATTTCCTTACCCGTTTCAAATTTCTTCATTAGTTCCGGCCATGGATCATCTGTAACTTGCTTTAGACCTAGTGCAATTCGCCTTTTTTCGCGTGAAATCTCAAGAATACGAACTTCTACATTATTATCTTTTTTTACCGTCTCTCTTGGGTGATGAACTACCTTTGTCCATGAAAGATCAGAAACATGGATTAACCCTTCAATTCCTTCTTCCAGTTCCACAAAGACTCCGAACTGTGTAATATTGATTACCTTACCTTTTTGTAGACTTCCCACCATAAATTTTTCTTCAATTTCATCCCATGGATCTGGTTCAAGTTGCTTTACTCCAAGACTAATTTTTCGATCATCCGTNTCAATCGCTAGTACTCCTGCTTTAATTTCATCACCAATAGAATATATTTCTGACGCATTTTTTATATGGCGTGTCCAAGACATTTCAGATACATGAATTAGGCCTTCTACTCCAGCTTCGAGTTCAACAAATGCACCATAATTGGTCAGGCTTACAATTTTACCGTTAACATTAGAGCCAATGGGATAATTTTTTTCTACATTCTCCCAAGGATGTGGCATCAGTTGTTTTAGCCCCAAGGATACACGCTGTTTTTCTTGATCGTAATCAATTATTTTGACCGATAATGTTTCATCCAATTCTACAACTTCACTCGGATGATTCACCCTTCCCCACGAAAGATCTGTAATATGAAGCAAACCATCGATACCCCCTAGATCTATGAAAACCCCAAAATCTGTAATATTTTTCACTCTACCATCCATTATTTGGCCAATTTCTATATCGGCAAGTAATTCTTCTCGCTTTTCTTTAAGACTATCCTCAATAATTACTTTATGGGAAACAACGATATTTTTACGAGCTTCATTGAGTTTTACTACACGCACCTCCAAGTCCTGATCTAAATATTGATCAAAATCCTTTATGGGTCTAACATCAATTTGACTGCCAGGAAGAAATCCTTGTAAACCATCGATATTGACAATCATCCCCCCTTTAATCCTACGTAAAATTTTACAAGTGAAAATAATTTCTTTTTCATAAAATTCTCGAATATCTCGCCAACGACGCATAAAATCGGCTTTTTCTTTTGACAAAACTAGGTTGCCATTTCTATCCTCAAGATACTCTAGATATACTTCAATTTTATCGCCAATTTGAGGCAGTGCATTCTGCAAAAATTCCGAGCGATCTATCAGACCTTCAGATTTAAACCCAATATCTATTAAAATATCTTTTTCATTCATTCCAATAACACGTCCAGTGAGAACTTGGTTTTCGGATATTTCAGATATAGAACCAAGATATTGATCTTGAATATTCTCTGATACTTCAGTTTGTTTTACACTTGAATCCAAATCTGCCTTGGTTATAGTTCGGATATCCTTGAATAATGTGGGATCGAGATAATCTACTGCAGGTGGCAAATTGTCTTCTATTTCATTTTCTTCATTTATTGCGACCACAGGTACATCCTCTGCATTTGCAGAATTATCACTGACTTCAGCAGTATTAACTACCTCCATCTCTTCAACGACCAGTTCACTAGTTTCTTTTTGAGTCATTTGGTTCCTATTAGTTATTATTTTTTACAAGATTAATAATTTTTTCCACTTGCTGATCAATGGATAACATCGATGTATCAATTTCAATCGCTTCATCCGCCTTCTGAAGCGGCGAATACGCTCTCGTTGAATCTTTTTCATCCCGCCTTTTCAAATCAGCCAAAACTTCTTGGAATGACCGATTCTCGCCCATTTCATAGAAATCCTTGAATCTTCTTTCCGCACGCATATTAACATCTGCAACCATGAATATTTTGAATTCTGCATCTGGAAAAACTACAGTTCCAATATCTCGACCTTCAACAACGCAATTTGTTTTTTTTCCAATATTGCGCTGTATTTCGACCATGGTTTGTCGTACATACTTCATCGCACTTACTACACTTACGTTTTCCGTCACAGGCATTGAACGTATTGCCTGAGAGACATCCTCACCATCTAATTTTACAATAGTTTTAGATCCCTTATCATAAATGTCCAATTCTAATTCATCAATGACATGGCAAACAGAATCATAATCATCCAGATCAGTGTTCGATCGCAATAACGCTAAGGTTACAGCACGATACATGGCACCTGTATCTAGGTAAGTCATTTCCAATTTCTTTGCTACCATTTTAGCGGTAGTACTTTTACCAGAAGCGGCAGGGCCATCAATAGCGACAATCATGCAATCCTCTTCTCAAATAGCCGGCAAATTTACTATTCACTTGATAGAAAACCAATGAATTGGGAAA
>JGI24818J35693_1000078_pt1 | contig 13979 bp, 14 predicted proteins | sample METZYME_3_550m_FD_35693 | JGI IMG/M metagenome (IMG submission 35693) | reverse complement strand
AAATCAGAGGAAGGAGTGGAAGTAGTTTTAAAACTTGTTGAAACAGCAGACGCTATATTTGAAGGCTTCAGGCCAGGGGTTATGGAGAGATTAGGATTAGGCCCTGACGTATGTTCAAAGAGAAATGAAAGAATTGTTTTTGGCAGAATGACAGGCTGGGGTCAAGAAGGACCTTTAGCTAATGCTGCTGGACATGACATTAACTATATTTCTTTAACTGGCGCCTTAGCAGCCATAGGCAGACCAGGATCTCCACCAGTTCCTCCTCTAAATCTTATTGGAGATTTTGGTGGCGGCGGAATGTTATTAGCATTGGGTTTAGTTGCTGCTCTGCTAGAGTCAAAAGAATCTAAGAAAGGTCAAGTTGTAGATGCCGCCATGACAGATGGTTCTGCGTTACTGATGACTATGATCTATACCATGCAATCTTCAGGTGTGTGGAAAACTTCAATGGGTAGTAATCTTCTCGATGGAGGCTCTCATTTTTATGATACCTATGAATGTAAGGATGGAAAATTTATTTCTCTTGGTTCTATTGAACCTCAATTTTATGCTTTGCTTTGTCAAATTGCGGAGTTAGATGAATCAATTTTTGGTAATCAAATGTCAAGAGATTCATGGCCTGAACAAAAGGAAGCCATCAAAAAAATAATCTTGGATAAAACCAGAGATGAATGGTGTGAATTGATGGAAGGCACAGATGTCTGTTTTGCTCCTGTTCTGGATATGTCTGAAGCTCCTAAACACCCTCACAACGTAGAACGTAAAACTTTTATAGATTTAGAAGGGGTTACCCAACCCGCACCAGCTCCCAGGTTTTCTAGAACTGAACCCGAAGTAGTTTCTTCTCCCTCTGTTGTAGGAGAGCATACTGATGAGGTGCTAACTTCAATTGGCTTTTCCGATGAAGACATCAATACTTTAAAAACTTCTGGCGCTGTAGCTTGAAGGAAATAATACTCATCACAGGCGAAGACTGTCCTTTATGTGGAGAAGCAAAAGAATTATTAAACTCTCTTCATTTAAATGGACTTTCTTTAATTGAAAAAGATATCTATACAACAAGACAAATACACGACAAGTATTGGGATAAGATTCCAGTTCTTTTAAAAGATAATCAAGAACTTTGTTGGCCTTTTACGCCCCAGAAAGTCAAAGAATTTATCTTAATTTAAATTAAAAAAACTTAAACTATTCAAAAACATAGAAGAAATAAGTGATTCTTCACTTTCCTTGCTATTTTTAATTACCTCTTTAGCGACATAAGGTAGATATTTAGGTTCATTTCTATGTAATGTTTTTAACTTGGGAATTCTTGGAATTAAGTAAGGGGCATCTGTTTCAATCATTATTTTATTTAGAGGAATAAGGTTAATTAAGTCTTTTAGATGAGTTCCTCTTCTTTCATCGCATATCCATCCAGTAATACCTATATAGAAACCCATTTCCACACAATCTATCAGTTCTTCTCTAGTTCCTGTGAAACAATGAACAACAGTTTTAGGTAGCTCTTCTTTTACTGGCTTAAGCATTTCCATAAATGTTTGATGCGCCTCTCTGACATGAAGAAACAGAGGTTTCTGAAGTTCAATAGAAGCTTCTATATGAGCTTCGAAGCTTTTCTTTTGTTGTTCTTCCGTGGAGAAATTTCTATAAAAGTCTAAACCTGTCTCACCAATGGCTCTGACATTCTCTTTTTGTAAGAGATCTTTTATTTCTGAAAAATAGTTTTGGCTAAATTCTTTGGCTTGATGAGGGTGGATGCCTGCTGTGCTGATTAAAATATCTGAAAGACTAAGGGCAAGTTGATAGGCAGATATACTTTCTTCTAAATCGCTGCCAGTAACACACATTCGAGTAATACCTGCTTCTATGGCTTCTTCGATAACTTTATCGAGATCTTTCGTAAAAGATGGATGAGTTAAATTTACTCCAATATCAAAAAACTGTTCTTTAGACATAAGGCTTGTTTTATTATAAGGCAGAAGTTATTTAAGAAGAGAGGTGGTATGTCGGGTCCATTAAAAGGTTATAGAGTTCTAGAGTTAACGTCCACTGTTTCAGGCCCCTTCGCAGCTATGATGTTAGCTGATCAGGGTGCTGATGTGATAAAAGTTGAACCTCCAGGAATTGGAGATTTAGCTAGAGTAATGGGAACTGTGAAACAGGGAGTGGGTGCAATGTTTTCTGTTCTCAATAGAAATAAAAGATGTGTATGCTTGGACTTAAAAAACCCTGAAGAAATAAAAATCCTTAAAGATCTTATTAAAGATGCTGATGTCTTAATCGAAAACTATAGACCAGGAGTAGTCAAAAAATTAGGCATTGATTACGAATCCGTTTCAAAGATCAATCCAAAAATAGTATATACATCTATAAGTGGGTATGGTCAGTCTGGCCCTTATCAGAACAGAAAAGTTTATGATCCTCTCATACAGGCAACAACAGGCATTGCTCATGCACAAAACAAAGAAAAACCTGAGCTGGTAAGAACAATTATTTATGACAAGGTTACCGCTTTAACTGCTGCACAGGCAATCACTTCAGCTCTATTACAGAAGGAAAGAGAAGGAAAGGGGCAGTTTTTGTCTATATCAATGATGGAATCAGCACTTTATTACAATTGGCCAGACATGATGATGACTCAGACTTTTTTTGAAGGAGGTGAACAAATAGGAGAATTAGCTGATTTATTTGAAATCTACGAGACTAAAGATGGTGCAGTAATGATTATTCTTATAGCTACTGACGAAGTGTTTACCAAGTTCTGCAATATTTATGATCTTGATTTGCACAAAGACGAAAGGTTTATCAATCCTGCCGCAAGAGTTATAAATCAATCCTTACTGACACCTCTTGTTAACGAAGCAACAAAGAAACTATCTAGTAATGAATTGGTTAATAAATTAGATGAAGAGGAAATACCTGCTTCTATAGTTAATAAAATAGATGAGGTATATAAAGACGAACAGGTTCTTTCACAAGAATCACTAGTGGAAATAAATCATCCTGAATTAGGAAAAATGAGAATGCCTAAACCTCCAGCTACTTTCATTGGACAAAAGAATTTTCCTAGCTCATTAGCACCAATACTGGGTGCGGACACCAGAGAAGTTTTAACTGAATTGGGAGTAGAGGAAGAGAAGATTCAAAGCATGGAAGAAAGAGAAAAGGCTAACAAAGAAATTATCGAGGCCATGATGGCCGCAGAAGAATCAAACTCTTAAAAAAAAGATAAATTTTAATGTATATAATTAACATTAATGATTAGTCGGATTATAAAAATAGGCTTTCTTTTTCTTACAATACTTCTTATATCTTTTTTAGTAGGAGCTCAAACAACTCTATCTAATCTAATCTGGCTTTTAAGTGTAGACATGCCTGTAACTTTTACAGTTCTTATTTCCAGCGTTTATCATGATTTTGTACTTATGACATTGACTTCAGCTCCTCCACCTTTACCTCCTCTACCATTTCTACCAGTAATTATTGCTATCGGCCTTGTGGTCAGCTTCGGCGTTACCTGGATAGTATTGCGGTGGATTAAAATTCAAAAAAAGTATGCTTATGGGATAGCTGCTGCAACAACGCTAGTATTTATAGTTTACTTGATGCCTTTGTTGTTTTTTGGAGTAGATATGTTAGCTGGAGCTAGAACACCGATAGGTAAGATTAGTTTAATTATCTGTGGATACCTAGGGGGTCACTTTTTTGGATCTAGATTAAGTAAGGGAGAGGTATGAAAAAACAATTTTTGAAAATAAGCTTATTAACAATTATTAGCTTTATATGTTTCAGCCTTTATGCAAACCATCATGAGAAAGCCTACAAATTTGAAACTATTGCTGAAGGGCTGAGCTTTCCCTGGGGAATAGCTTTTCTCTCTAATGATGAGATTCTAGTTACTGAGAAAACGGGGCAATTGAGAATAATACAAGATGGTAAGTTATTGGAAGATCCAATAACTGGAGTTCCCGATAGCTTGTTTAGAGGCCAAGGAGGGTTAGAAGGAATAGTCTTGCACCCAAATTTTGCAAATAATAAATATCTTTACCTCTCATTTTCAGAAACCGATGCTGATAATAAAAAGACGAATACATTGAGGGTAGTTAGAGGAAAGTTAGAAGGGCAATCATTAACAAATGTTGAGACTATATTTAGAGCAAGTCCTTCAAGAAAGACAGCAAATCATTACGGTGCCAAAATGGTCTTTTTAAAAGATGGAACACTTTTAATAACTTCAGGCGATGGATTTAGTTATAGAGAAGAAGCTCAGAAACTTGATAATCACTTTGGAAAAGTGATTAGAGTAAACGACGATGGTTCAATTCCTGCTGATAATCCTTTCGTATCGACTCCAGGAGCCAAACCCGAGATCTGGTCATATGGTCATAGGAATTTACAGGGCATAGTCATCAATTCAGATGGGTCTGTGGTTTACGAGCACGAACATGGACCGAGAGGAGGAGACGAGTTAAATATTGTTCAGAAAGGAAAAAATTATGGTTGGCCAGCTATCACTTACGGTATTGATTATAGTGGAGCGCTTATTTCTCCTTTTAAAGAGAAAGAAGGCATGGAACAACCAATAAAATACTGGGTTCCATCAATAGCTCCTTCTGGGATGACTTTTTATGATGGCGATTTATTTCCAGCATGGAAAGGAAACCTATTCATCTCAGCCCTAGTACCCGGCGACGTTAGAAGAGTTTCAATTGAAGGAGGCATAGCTGTAGATGAGGAAACTCTTTTTGATACTTTAGGAAGAATAAGAAATGTAGTTAGTGCACCTGACGGCAGCTTAGTTTTGGCAACTGATAGTCCGAAAGGAAAATTAATTAGAGTGGTACCAAATAACTGATTTTAATAAAAAAATAGGAGTTAAATATGATTGCAAAAATACTGTCAGGATTAATTGGACTTTTCATGCTTTATACATGCGTAGGATGGATTATGGACCCCGCTACAGCTGCGGCGGAATTAGCCATGCCTTTATTAGAAGGAATGGGGGGAAATACTCAAATTGGGGATTTCACTTCTTTCTTTTTTACAGCAGGGGTGTTTGCCTGTATTGGAGCTTATAGATCTGAACCTGCTTGGCTTTACGCATCTATTTCATTATTGGGTTCGGCCGCAGTATTTAGAAGTTTGGCTGTAGTTGCCCATGGTTCAGTTCCTTTAACCCAGGCTATAGTCTTTGAAATAATAATGACCGCTGTATTGGTTCTTTGTGTTTATCTTATGAAGAGGGAAAGCGCTTAATAGACCAGTTCTATGAGTGAAGAAATAGGATATCCGAAGTTCCTTCGTGATACTGCAGTTACCAAGATTGATGAGAATACTTGGAAAGCAGAGTTAACAGATAGCTGGAACATCGGGGGAGTAGCTAATGGAGGTTATTCTATGGCAACTGCAGCGAGAGCTCTTTCAGAAGCCTTAGAACACAAAGATCCACTTTCTATTACAGGACATTACTTATCTAGGGTGGAACCCGGAAAAGCGGAATTGGAGATAGAAAAGCTCAATATCGGAAGAAGTGTTTCTACTGCTTTGCTCAAATTCATCCAAGGTGGAGAGGAAAGGATTAGATTTACTTCCTGTTTTACCGATTTCTCCAAATCCAAGGGGGATACTCTTAGAGAAGTAGAGGCACCTAACTTTCCTCCAATAGAAGATTGTATTCATATGCCTTACATTAAGGGCTTTACCCCTGTCTTGGAAAAACAAATAGATAGAAAGTTTGCACCTTATTCAAATTGGTGGGACGAAGAAAGGCCTAGAGATAGAGCTTCTTTAGATGCGTATTACGCTTGGCCAGGGGGAGAGGCTATTGATCTTTTTAGCGTAATTTTCTTTCTAGACACAATGTCGCCACCTATTTTTAATAGGTTGGGATCAAGAGGTTGGGTGCCTTCTTTGGAATTGACCATGCATTTAAAACAAGCCCCTTCTCCTGGCCCCTTAAAAATGCGTGGGAAAACAGATTTCGTAACTTCTGGATTCCTCGAAGAGGACGACGAAATTTGGGATCTAGAGGGGAATTTAATAGGACAAGCCAGACAAATGGCTAAACTTAGAGTGCCCAAATTATAAAATGGGTTAACTAGCACAACTCAGGCTGTGATAAAGTTTTAAAAAATTTTTTAACAACAGGATAATTTAATGAAATTTACAGGGACAGATACATACATTTCAACTGAAGATTTGAGCATGGCAGTAAATGCTTCAGTAGCTTTGGAAAGACCACTTTTGGTGAAGGGAGAACCCGGTACTGGTAAAACAATGCTTGCAATTGAGGTTGCTGAATCCTTAGGCTTACCATTGATAGAGTGGCACATAAAATCAACCACAAAGGCAAAACAAGGTCTTTATGAATACGATGCAGTTACACGACTTAGAGATTCTCAATTAGGAGATGAGCGGGTTAAAGACATTTCTAACTACATTGATAAAGGTAAGCTTTGGGAAGCTTTTTCTGCTGAAGAGAGAGTTGTTTTATTAGTTGATGAAATTGATAAAGCAGATATCGAATTCCCTAATGATTTACTTCAAGAATTAGACAGAATGGAATTTTATGTCTACGAGACTAAAGAAACCATTAAAGCGATTAATAGGCCTGTCGTGATTATTACTAGTAATAATGAAAAAGAGCTTCCTGATGCTTTTTTAAGAAGGTGCTTCTTNCACTACATTAATTTTCCTGATAGAGAGACCATGCAAGAGATTATTGCAGTACATCATCCTAAAATTAAGAAAAAATTAGTAAAAGATGCCTTGGATATATTCTTTGATGTTAGAAAGGTGCCTGGACTTAGGAAAAAACCGTCAACTTCAGAATTAATTGATTGGCTTAAGCTACTGATGGCAGATGATATACCTGATGAAATTCTTAAAGACAGAGATCCTTCAAAAGCCATCCCACCTCTGTACGGAGCATTAATAAAAAATGAACAAGATGTCCAACTTTTAGAAAGACTTGCATTCATGGCTAGAAGGGAAGCAGCTAATAACCCTCAGTAAGAATGTTTATTTCTCTTTTCAATACACTCAAATCTACTGGAGTACCCTGTAGCTTAAGAGAACTTCTGGATTTAATTGGAGCAGTAGATAAGAAACTTGCTTTCGCAGATATGCAAGACTTTTATTACTTAAGCAGGGCTACTCTGGTTAAAGATGAGAAGCACTACGATAAATTTGATCGTGCCTTTGATATCTATTTTAAGGGTATAGAAAGTATCGATGACATTTTAGAAATGTTGATACCAGAAGACTGGCTCAAAGCAGAATTTGAAAAGTATCTTACAGAAGAAGAGCTTGAGAAAATCAAATCTCTTGGAGGCCTAGAAAAACTTCTGGACGAGTTTAAGAAACGTATGCAAGAACAAGAAGAGAGGCATGAAGGCGGAAATAAGTGGGTTGGAACAGAAGGAACCTCTCCATTTGGTAATGACGGTGACCATCCTGAAGGTATAAGGGTTGGCGGTGAAGGCAAAAAAGGAAAGGCGGTCAAAGTTTGGGAAGCAAGAGATTTTAGGAATCTTGATGACAGTGTTGAGTTGGGGACCAGAAATATAAAAGTTGCTCTTAGAAGATTAAGAAAATTAATCCGTGACAGTGCAGAAGAAGAATTTGACTTAGATGGAACCATAAGCTCTACAGCCAAAAAAGCTGGCATGTTAGACATTAAATACCAACCTGAAAAAAGGAATGCAGTTAAAGTTCTAGCTTTTTTTGATGTTGGAGGATCAATGGATCCACATATAAAAATATGTGAAGAATTGTTCTCAGCCTGCAAAACTGAGTTTAAAAATCTTGAATACTTTTATTTTCATAACTTCTTATACGAGTCTATTTGGAAAGATAATAGAAGAAGACAGAATGAAAGAGTTATGACTGAAGATGTGTTACATAAATACGCTGCTGATTACAGGATCATTTTTGTTGGTGACGCCACTATGGCTCCTTATGAGATTACTAACCCCGGTGGAAGTATTGAACATTGGAATGAAGAAGCAGGGGCTCTATGGATGAAGCGTATGGTGGATGTTTACGATAAGGTAATTTGGTTAAACCCCGTGCCTTCAGATCACTGGGAATATAGCGCATCTGTTGAATTGACCCGTTCTTTAGTAGAAGACAATATGTTTCCTTTGACTATTAGAGGTCTTGAAGACAGCATGGCCTTTCTTAGTAAATAGCTAGTTTTAGCAAGTTCTTACTCCTTGATTTATCATTGAGACCTATGGAAGCCTTAACTATAAAAAAACTTAGAAAGACTTATGAAGGTAAGCTTGAAGCTCTTAAAGGCATTGATCTAAATGTTGAAGAAGGGGACTTTTTTGCCTTGTTGGGACCAAATGGAGCAGGTAAAACTACAACCATTGGAATAATCAGTTCCTTGGTAAATAAGACTTCTGGGCAAGTAAAAATCTTGGGAATAGATATAGACCAAGAACATTCTTTAGCAAAAAAAAATCTAGGCGTAGTTGGACAAGAGATTAACTTCAACCAGTTTGAAAAAGTAGGTCAGATAATCAGAAATCAAGCTGGTTACCATGGGCTTAGTTATAAAGAAGCTAAGCAGAACGCTGAGTTCTTTATGAAGCGTTTAGATATCTGGGATAGAAGGAATGAACAAGCAAGATCTCTCTCTGGGGGCATGAAAAGAAGAGTGATGGTTGCTAAAGCTTTGGTCAATAGGCCTAAATTACTAATACTTGATGAACCTACAGCTGGAGTGGATATAGAATTAAGACGCTCTCTATGGGGTTTCTTACAAGAAATTAATAACGAACTAGGAACAACCATAATCTTAACCACCCATTATCTTGAAGAAGCAGAACGGCTTTGTAGAAATATTGCCATTATTGATAAAGGCGACATTATTGAAAATACGAGCATGAAAAGTCTTCTAGCAAGGCTAGAAAAAGAAACTTTTGCAATGGATTTGGATATTGGTATTGAAACTATTCCGAGCAATGGGGATTTTGAATTCCACCTAAAAGATTCTAAGACTTTGGTGGTTACTGTAAAAAAAGGTCAGCAACTCAATGAAGTATTCAAAACTTTATCTGATCAAGGAATAAAAGTTCTNAGNATGAGAAATGAAACAGGAAGANTAGAGGAGTTGTTCTTAAGTTTAGTGGATTCCAATTCTGATAAATCATCTTTACATGATATCCAGCTTGGGGAAATAGAATGAATACGGTAGAGATATTTAATGCCTTTCTGACTATTATCAGAAAAGAGGTACATAGATTTACAAGAATTTGGTTACAAACCTTAGTATCGCCTGCAATTATGATTGCTCTCTATTTTGTGACCATAGGGGTAATTATTGGATCACGAATAGGTGAAATGGGAGGTTTTAGCTTCTTGCAATGGATGGTTCCAGGCATGGTTATGATGTCTGTCATTAACAACGCTTACTCAAATGTTCTGTCTTCTTTTTTTAACGTTAAATTTCAAAGAAGTATAGAGGAGTTATTAGTAACTCCTGTACCAAATTACATCATCTTGGGTGGGTGGATTTTTGGTGGGATGGCGAGAGGTATCATGGTTTCGGTCTTAGTTGTTATAGTCTCGCTACCCTTTGCAGACTTAAATGTCCAAAATTGGCCTTTAGCGGTTTTAGTTATTCTTTTAACTTCAATGCTTTTTTCTATAGGCGGTTTTATAAATGCTTTATTTGCTGAATCTTTTGATGATGTCTCGATTGTGCCAACTTTTATACTGACCCCATTAAGTTATTTGGGAGGAATCTTCTATTCCATAGATATGTTGCCAGAATTTTGGCGTTCTGTTTCACTTGGGAATCCAATCTTATATATGGTTAATACTTTACGACATGCTGTCTTAGGATCTTCTGACCTCCCTTTAATGAATATGTCAGTGAATTTCGCTCTTTTAATGATTATTTGTTTCATCGTAGTATTCTTTTTCATAGCTTTATGGTTGTTAAACAGAGGAAAGGGCATAAGGACCTAATTTTGGATTTAGAAAAGCTACCCCTTGGGAAAAAAACATCATATCCAGAGAAATATGATCCTTCATTACTTGTTGGTATAAGTCGAGAAGAATCAAGAATAAGGTCAGGAGTAAGTATTGAAACCAATTCATTCTACGGTCTTGACTCTTGGACGGCCTATGAACTTTCATGGTTGGATATAGAGGGAATTCCAAAAAATGGGGTTTTGTATGCTTCTTATGATAGTAGTTCTAAGAAGTTTATTGAGTCCAAGTCGCTCAAGTTGTATTTAAACTCTATTAACAATAAAAAATTTAATAGCCATAAAGATTTGTTAACTCTACTAAAGAATGATCTGGAGCACTGTATTTCAAGTGAAGTAGATATAGAAATCAGAAATTCCCCTAAAAAGTTTATTCAAGCAGGTAAATCTGTAGATTTATTGAAGAACTCAGTAAAAAATACAAAGGAAGATGCGCCTTGGGTTAATACAAACAAAATAACTGAAGAGGTTAGTTGTGATGTTTTTAGAAGTTTGTGTCCAGTAACAGGGCAACCAGACTGGGCTACTATCCGAATTAATTATACTGGACAGCAAATTAATTATAGAAAACTACTTAAGTACCTTTTGTCTTACAGAAAGACAAAAGCTTTTCATGAAGAATGCGTAGAGAAAATTTTTGTAGATGTAAAAGAATTTTGTGAACTCGATGACTTAACGGTTACCGCAAATTATATGAGAAGGGGTGGGATAGAGTTAAATCCACTAAGGTCCACAATAAAAGAATTTAACAAAGAAATTTTAAGAGAGATTAAGCAATGACCATCAGCATACTTATTGGAATAATATTTCTGCTAGCTAGCGTCTTTATCCTAAGTCCTGGCTTCTCAAATGCCTTGAAAGTAAGAGCCCAAATAGGTCGTTATCCTTTAGTTAAAGTAATAATTGGCTTAATTAGTTTGATAATTTTAATCAGCGTAACTCTGCAAGAATACTGGTATGAAGAATTATGGCGAGTAGTTGTTTTTGCTGCTTTTATATTTGCCCTGTTACAACTCGTTTCTACCTTCTTTACTATGAGGTTTTGGGACGGTATTACAGATTTTGTTAGAAAACACCCCTTAATAGTTTCTATAGTTATGATTGTATTAGGTTTGTTGTTAATCGCTCCGCTAGAATAGTGATTTACACAGTAGGAGAGGTGGCAGAGTGGTTGAATGCGCTCGCTTGGAAAGCGTGTAAGGGCTAATACCCTTCGAGGGTTCGAATCCCTCCCTCTCCGCCATAACAAACAGACTTATTTGACTAGTTATTTAAGCCATGACTGAGTGACTTTGGTTTATCTTAATAATCTAGTATTATGCTTAAAATACACTAACTTAGGAGAAAACCATGGCTTTTGATAACCTCTTATCAAAGATAACTCTTTTTTCACTCATTCTGATTCCTTTCACTGTTTTTAGTGCGGAAGAAGAAGCTTCGGGTGGCGTTTTAGAAGAGATAGTTGTAACAGCTCGAAAAAGAGAAGAAAGTGCTCAATCAGTACCAATACCGATTAGTGCTTTATCTGCAGCTCAATTAGAAGCTAGAAATATTACTGAAATCAGGGATATTGAAAGAATTACTCCCAATATGGATTTTGAGTATTCCGCAGTAAATAACGCTATGACACAAGTTTTTCTTAGAGGAATTGGTCAAGTCAATTGGTCAGCCACACAAGATCCTAAAATTGGGATTTATATTGATGGCGTTTACTTAAGTCGACCACAGGGAGGGCTGGTTGATTTAATGGACGTGGAACGAGTCGAGGTTTTAAGAGGACCTCAAGGCACTCTCTTTGGTAGAAATACTACCGCAGGTCTGATTCAAATTATTACCAAAGGCCCTTCTCAAGAAAAGGAAGCTTATCTTAAATTAGGTTCTGGAACAGACGGCCATGAAATGTTTGGAGGTATGCTTAACTTACCGCTATCAGATAACATGGCTGCAAGGTTTGCTGTTTACAGCAAGGAAAGCGATGGTCATATGCTTAATNNGGCCACAGGAAATTTCCATGGGAACGAAAACTCAACTTCTTATAGGGCTTCTACATCATGGACAGGAGATGTCTACGACGCTAGGTTTACTTTTGATCGTTTTGAGTCGGATGAACTGACAGCATTGGGAAGCTGTAGATTTACAGGACCCGAAGTAAGTGCGCTCGCCCAAGGGTTATCAGCAGTTGCTTTTATTTTTGGTAGCTATGATTCTATGAAAGCAAATTGCCGTAATTCCTCGAGACATCATTCTATTGATAACTCTCCAAGAACTGATACAGAAAGCCAAGTAAGTTCTTACACATTGACACAGAGTTTTAATCTTCCTATAGGGGATTTAACTTTTATTTCCAATAAGAGAGAAATTGAAACTTTCAATGGATCTTGGGGTTGGAATTTTGGAAATGGCCCAGGAATTAGCGGCTTATCTAATTTCTTAGAGGTTCATAATAATTCTAGTGAGAACGACATTGACTCTCATGAAATTAGATTAAGCGGAAGTTCAGATTCATTTGACTGGGTGATTGGGGCCTATGTTTTTGAAGAAAACTCTATTGAAGATATGGATGTTCCTTTATTTAGAGGCGTTTTACCACCAGCACCAACAGTATGGCCAGTTTTCTATATACCAGGTTTAGCGGACGCTGCTATCGGTGCACAAATGTTTGGAAGTCGAACACAGGGTTGGGATGTGACAAATGAAAATGATGCAGTCTTTATGGAGGGTACTTATCAAATTAATGACAAAGTTGATATTACAGTTGGAGTTAGAAGAACTAATGACGATAGATTTTTTACCAGATGGCAAACTCTTTATGGAGGAGCTTTTGATCCTACTTACTTATGTCCGGGCATGCCAACTGTTGAACCAATTCCCGGTACTCTAGTGCCTTTGAGTGATAGGTGTACGCAAACAGTAAGTTACAGCGAAACTACGCCGAGAGTTATCATGAGCTATCAATACAGCGATGACGTGTTGCTCTATGGAAGTTATAGTGTTGGGTATTCAAGTGGAGGTTTTAATCAGGATATTGCTATGAGACCTTACTTACCTGAAACCTCGGACAATTTAGAGTTTGGATTTAAATCAACCGTAAGAGATGGCAAGGTTAGGTTGAACGGTACTTTCTTCCATAATTCTTATGAAAATCAGCAATTAACTGTAGGTAGGATAGTAAGAGGACAACCTACTGCGGACTTGATCAATGCTCAAGAAGCAACTTTAACTGGAATTGAGATTGAGATGTTGGCACAACTTAATGAGAATTGGTCTATGACCTTGGCTTACGGTCATTTAGATGGAGAATACGACGAGTTTATTGTTGAAGATAATATTTATGATCCCATAACTTTAGTTGAAACTATAGTTACCAGAGATTTAAGTGGATATGCGTTTGGCAATGGAGGAAAACAAGACACATTAGATGTGAGTTTCATTCACACTACTTCCCTACCTTCTGGTGGAGATTTGGTAAGCATAATAGGCGCAACTAGGAAAGACGATCAATGGTTTTCTTTAGAAAATACTCCTACCTCTTTCACGCCAGGATACACCTTATTGGATGGAAGAGTTACTTGGAATTTAAGTGATGGAGTCACTTCTATTTCTTTCTGGGGAAATAACCTGACTGATAAAGATTATGTTTTCAACATGTTAGATCAAGCGGGAGATATTCAAATAGGAGGGACTGATCCTTCGCTTGGTATGGTCGCTGACTACTGGGGACTTCCTAGACGTTTAGGAGTTGAATTCCGTAGAGATTTCTAGCTAGAGAGTAAAAATGAGTCAAGGGATTGCTGAAGTCAACGACATCAATATTTGGTGGGAAGACTTCGGCGACTCTTCTAATCCCACTGTTCTTTTAATTATGGGTGCTAATGCCAATGCCATGCAGTGGACATTGGAGTTTATAAATCCTCTAGTAGAGGCAGGTTTTCATGTCATAAGGTTCGACAATAGAGATGTAGGTAAAAG
>JGI24818J35693_1000075_pt1 | contig 14019 bp, 16 predicted proteins | sample METZYME_3_550m_FD_35693 | JGI IMG/M metagenome (IMG submission 35693) | reverse complement strand
TTTCAGCATGGCAATCGCAATTCGGATCATCACAAACCATGTGGTCTTCGTGACCTAGGAAATTCTCAAATTCCTCCTTGAAACGAATTTTCCCTTCTTTTTTTCCCTGTTCGGTGAGTTGCACCTCACTGATGTTTTCGGAATTAGTAGAAAGTTCGAGATATCCCATTTCCACCAAACTCTCAACAGTATCATTTAAATTCGACTTTTCTATTGTGAGAAAACGATTTATCTCTTCTAGTGTAACCACTTCACCCAATCCTTCTCCCCGCATCCAAAATAATATTTGTAAAATTTCATCTTGCCAGTAAATGGGATTTTTAGTAGTCATCATATTACTTCCAAATTCATTAGTTTATTGCTCAACTCTGAAATNGCCATGACAGCGATTCCATTGGCATCATAATCCAAGGGTGCCTGNTTGGCACGATCTGCCGTGATNANGGTATCATCATTGGGAATCATACNCAACAGATTCATTTCACGCTCNGCACAAAAAGTTTCAAGTGCCCTTTCATCTTCAGTACCTCGNACTTTATTTGCNATNCAATAGACATGTTTGATTTCCANTTCTTTTGCCAGTCTGTTCAACTGCGCTCCAGTTTCCATCGATTTAAAATAAGGTTCAATGATGATCAGAATACAGTCCACGTAGCGGATCGTTCCTCGACTGAGATGTTCCAGACCAGCTTCCATATCTACGATAGTNGGCTGGTCGTACTGTTCTACCATTTCTTGAATCAATGCGCGCACGGCAGCATGAGATCCACAAGCTCAACCGGCACCCGCATGATCAATGGCAGCCATTAATAAAAGTTTGATCCCATCAGGGGTATCGATTCCAAATTCATTAATAATCTCATCCGGTTTTTTGGTCAAAACTATCTTATTTTTACCGTACTCATCCTTTGTCCGATTCACAACAGTACGAGGTATTGGAACGATTTGTGAAATTTTCTCACGCGGCAACCCGAGAGTGGTGGCTAAATTGGGATTCGAATCACCATCGATGGCTACCAGTTTTTGCTCCATTTTACTCGCCATTAGCCGTGCCAGAGTACCTGCAATGGTGGTTTTCCCAGAACCCCCTTTTCCAGCAATTGCGAACTTCCTGGGAAGGGATTGCCCACTAAGATGTACTGAACCAGAGGCCCTCCAAGGGTAGTTTGATGTTTCATTCAGAGGGGTTGTTTTCGTCATAATATTCTCCTTTTTTCAAATTGTTATGTTTACTTTCTAACAAATACGAGGCAGGGGATCCCCCACCAGCATATCCAAAACACGATGTCCTCCAAGGGCAGTTCTTAAAAAAACCATCCCTTCAGGTTCTTCGAGCACCTCACCAATGATACAGGCTTCGGAGCCTTGTGGATGATTTTGCAAGGCACGGACTGCGGTTTCTGCATCTTCTGAAGCAACAATGGCAATAAAACGTCCCTCATTGGCAATGGTTAGGGGATCAAGACCTAAAATTTCGCAAGCGCCATTGACTTCTGGACGAATTGGAACAGAGTCTTCCTCGGGGGGCAGTGTCACTTTGGATATCCGTTTCAATATCTAGTGCTTCTCTTGCCAGCATAACAGCAATACCGTGATCTCCGATAGGTCCGCTTAGCAAAACTTTGTCACCTGGTTCAGCATTCAGGGATGAGAGACTGATTTGATCCTGAAAAATACCTATACCTGCGGTGTTAATAAATATTTTATCTGCACTTCCTCGGTGCACTACTTTGGTATCACCTGTCACAATATGCACTCCAGCTTTTTCAGCAGCAGCCTGCATTGATTCGATAATCTTCTTGAGTTCAGCAATGAGAAAACCTTCTTCTAAAATTAAGCCCACTGAGATCCAGAGAGGATCAGCCCCTGAGACGGCTAAATCATTGACCGTCCCATTAACTGCAATTTCCCCGATATTGCCTCCTGGGAAAAATATGGGACTGACAACATAAGAATCAGTAGTGAAGGCCAGTCTCGTATCTGAGCCGTTTATCGGGAGAATGGCACTGTCATCCATCTTATCTAATATAGGATTGGAAAAGATTTTTCCGATCATTCCTCCAATCAGGTTGTGACTTGCAGTACCACCGCTGCCATGACTCAAAGTGATCGTTTTGTCTTTTAGATAAAATTTCCCTTTCCGAGCCCGGCGACCTTTTTCAAGGTTTTCTAGCGCTTTATCTAATGTTTGGAATTTTTCTGTCATCAACTATTTCACGGTTGCTAACAAGTCGCGGCGCTGCGACGCCATCGAAAGTCGCCCATAATTGAAGTAAGCGGCACAAGCGCCTTCCGGAGAAACCATACAACTGCCAATTGGGGTCTCTGGGGTACAGGCGGTTCCAAACACTTTGCATTCCCATGGTTTGATCACCCCTTTCAATACTTCCCCGCATTGACAGGCTTTGGGATCCGCTACTTGCAGACCAGGAACTTCGAAGCGTTCCTCGGCATCCCATTGTACGAAATCAGAGCGTATTTTCAAGGCGCTATGTGTAATGAATCCCAGCCCCCTCCACTCAAAATAAGGTCGAAGTTCCATAGTTTGAGCTATTACTTCCAGACTTTTCAAGTTTCCTTCCGGACGAACCACCCGTTTGTATTGATTTTCAACCACCACTTTCCCTGTTTGATACTGCTTGAGGAGCATCAAGATAGATTGAATAATGTCAAGGGGTTCAAAACCAGAAATCACGACAGGTTTTTGATAATCTCGGGCGATAAATTGGTATGTCCGCAATCCAATGACCATACTAACATGTCCCGGTCCAATGAAGCCATCCAATCGCAAGTCCGGTGAATCCAATATAGCTTTAATGGTTGGAATAATAGTGACATGATTACAAAAAACGGAAAAATTTTGGATATCCTCATTCTTTGCCTGCAAGAGGGTCACTGCTGTTGAAGGTGCGGTAGTTTCAAAACCAATGGCAAAAAAAACCACCTCCTTTTTAGGATTCTGACGAGCAATTTTTAACGCATCAAGGGGAGAGTAAATAAAGCGCACATCAGCTCCCGCAGCTTTGGCATCTAATAAACTTCCCTGAGAACCAGGCACTCGCATCATATCTCCAAAGGTAGTAAAGATTGTACCTTCTGTTTTTGCAATTGCTATAGCATCATCAATCCGTCCCATAGGGAGCACACATACGGGGCACCCGGGCCCATGGATCAGTTCGATATTTTCCGGCAGAATATCTTCAATCCCATGTTTAAAAATGGTATGGGTGTGTCCACCGCAAACTTCCATGAATTTAAACTTCTGCCCTTTGCTTATATTGGTAATTTCTGTGGCCATTCGTCTGGCCAAATTCCCATTGCGAAATTCATCAACGTATTTCATGGTCTCCTTCATTAATTCCAATCTTTGTTCCAATATCTTTTTGTAGCCTTATCCATCTCGAATCACGACTTGAATGATTTCAAGAAGGGCATGATAGAGTGTTGCCTGAGCTTCTTGAATTCTAGGAACATAATCACTAGAGCTGATCAGACAATAATCTACTGCTTCAGAAGATGCTAATTCCCCTCCGTCATAACCAGCAATTGCAACTGTCAGCATCTCCTGCTTTTTAGCTTGATTCATCGCTGCCACCATATTGGGTGAATTACCACTTGTAGACAAGCCCAGAGCTATATCTCCTTTACGACCTAGAGCAATAAGCGGACGAACAAAGATATTCTCAAATCCTACATCATTGCCCACTGCTGTTATCACCGCAATATCACTGGTTAGGGAGATGGCTGGCAAAGGAATCCATTGGGGATAGGGGGGGTGAATGAAGTCAACCACCACATTCTGGGCATCTGTTGAACTTCCACCGTTGCCGAATGCGTACAAAGTGGCACCTTTTGAAAAGGTTTCAGCCATAGCTATTCCAGTATCAATCAATTTTTCGCCAAACTGCTCTAGAGTCTTTTTTCGCAGGGTGATAATTTCCTGACATTTATTGAGAGTCGACTTTTGGATTTCTGCCAAAACTTGTTCAGTATTTACTGCACCGTCTTCATGTAAAAAAGGATATAATAATTTTTCATATTCAGTGTGTTTACCCTCATTCATCTTCTCTCACTTTCATAAGGTTCCCTTTGAACTCTGACTCATTTTAGCAATCCTTCGTGTTCCAGGAAAACATGAACCAATTCGTACAATATATGATAAAGAGTTTCCTGGATTTCCTGTCCCACAAAAGGATCTGTTTCAGCCACGGCAAAGTGATAATCTAAATTCGCTTTGGCCATGCCTCCCCCACTCTTTCCACCAAACCCAATGGTTAACAATTCTAATTTTTTTGCCTTCTTTAAAGCAGACAGAACATTCTCACAACACCCATCAGAAGAGAACCCCAAGACCATATCCTGAGGTTGGGCCAGAATTTCTAGGAGGTGGGTAAAATCGGGTTTGCTCTCATTATTGTCTTGCATGGAACCAGTGATAACAGCACTGTCATTGCATAACGCCAGTGCGGGCAAAGCTCGTTTTCCCACAATGGCCGGATGAACAAATTCCACAGAAACATGGTGCGCATCAGTGGCGGAGGCACCGTTTCCAAAAGACAATATTCGCCCCCCCTGCTGAAATCGGAGTGCCATGGCCCAACAGGCTTTAGAAATGCTTTCAACATTTGCCGCAAAGAAAGTTTCTGGACCACGAATGCTTTTTTCAAAACGCGCAGCAACTAAATCCTGCAATTGGGCTCGGTTGAATTGCATGGCAACGCTCAACTCTCTTGTTAATTGATATCACTTTGTTTCAGCATTTGCATTTCTTCCTCTAGGCCACCATCAAGTTCCCTCAAAAATTTCAAAGTGTTCTGCGCTTCTTTCTCATCGAGGATGCTCATGGCAAACCCAACATGGATCAAAACCCAATCTCCAATGGAGGCATTGTCTTCTTTCACTAAACTAGCATTGACATTGCGTTTTATACCGGATACGTCCACTTTGGCAATATTTCTTTCATCATCCACAAATTCAACAATTTGACCAGGTATTCCTAAGCACATGGGCATCTCCTATTGGTTCAATTGAGTGGTAGCTCAGCTTCGATTGACAGTTTCTATGAATGCATCCTAGTCCTTTTTGAGGCCCTTTGCAACAATGAATTCAAGAATAAATATTTGGGTTTCAGGCGTTAGTATTATTACAAAATTACAAATTCAATCCTTCTCAATTTCTTTTACTTTTTTGATTAATCTAGAAGTGGTTATTTGTATTAATTCTTTCAAAATGTCATCAGGTGAAGAGAGGTTAGTCCCAACAAAGTGGTTGAGTATTTTCTGCAAATACTCAAAAGCTTAGGTTTGTAGAGGTACCCCAATATAAGATCAGCAGAGTCGACTATAAAATACTATCCCTGTTCAATAGTAAACAGTTCGCCTTCGGCTACCTCGAAATGAATAAGGATTTCCGGATGATTATTAGCTTTCGTTTATTGATTAAACGAGCTCAACGTCGGACAAAGGTGTTAATGTCTTTAATGGGCAAGCCTATTGATTCAATTGAGCTGAAGCAACCGCTGCTTGCCCCAAACTCAACCCACCATCATTGGGGGGTACTTTATGATTAATATAGACTTGAAATTCAGACCTGATGAGAAGCTGAAATAAATTCTTCAGCAACAAGCGGTTTTGAAAAACGCCTCCGCTGAGGACAACCCTGTTCAAACCAGCCTCTTTTCGGACTCGTTGACATTGCTTTGCTAAAATATCAGCTATGGTAAAATGAAATTTACCAGAGATCCTTGCAATAGGAACNTNATTTTGAAGATCACTGACAATTTCTTCAATCATAGGCGCTACATCCAGAATCACTGGAACAGTGTTTGAGATATCGAAAAGATAAGACTCATCACAAGGAGTTGCGATCATTTCCAGTTCAATAGGTGCTTGTCCTTCATAATCAACTTCTGAACGGAGCAATAATAAAGAAGCTACCGCATCAAATAGTCGCCCGAGTCCGGAAGTATTGGGGCAGTTCAACTTTTTTGCTATCATCTGTGACATGACATCCCATTTGCTCCAATCGAGTTGTTGAACAAAGGGGATATCCAGATCAAGAAACGCCTCTCCAAAAGCCAGTTGCAAATAAACAGCAGACATACGCCAGGGCTGTCGAATGGCCTTTTCTCCACCTGGCAAAGGAACGTATTTAAAATGAGCATAACGTTCAAAGCCAGCTAAGTCTGCTACTATGATTTCACCGCCCCACAACATGCCATCGCTTCCGAAGCCTGTTCCATCGGCAGCAATACCAATCACTGATTCCTTTAAGCCATGTTCTGCCATGACGCTGGCAATATGGGCGTGATGATGCTGGACTCCTATTTTTTGAGCAATGGAGCTTTGTAAAGCAAATTTCGTTGACAGATATTCTGGATGTAGATCATAAACAATCGCTTCAGGTTGTAGATCACATAGTTGTTGAAATTGTTCTATACCTTCTTCAAAAGCATTAATTGTTTCTAAATTTTCAAGATCACCAATATGATGACTAAGATAAGCATGATTATCTTTTCCCAAACAGAAAGTATTTTTTAGATGCCCGCCACAGGCTAACAAAGGGAGAGGAAACTGAAAATTCATCATCAATGATTCAGGTACGTAGCCACGGGAACGTCGTAGGATTTGTACTCCAGCCTCCGTCATTGTCACTATGGAATCGTCACAACGAGTATGAATATCTCGATTGTGTCCCACTAAACTATCTGCAATGACAAATAGACGTTTTCTGGCGTCTTCATCACTATAAGCTATCGGTTCTTCACTCAGATTGCCACTGGTCATTACCAAAACGGTGGGCTGGTCTCGACCAAAAATCTTTGAAATGACGTTTAACAATAAATGATGAATTGGAGTATATGGCAGCATCACACCAAACGTGTTGTAATTTGGTGCAATTTCAGATGAAACAGGACAATGAGAACGCTTTGATAAAAGTACAATCGGAGATTTATTTGATTGAAGTAAACTTTTTTCCTGGGGACTGATTTTGCAAAATATATTTGCCGTAGCGACATCTGGTACCATGAGAGCAAATGGTTTGGACTCCCTGTATTTTCGCTGTCGTAGAACTTTTACTGAATGATCATTCAACGCATCACAAGCAAGATGATAACCGCCCAATCCCTTGATAGCCAGTATCTCTCCTTTGGCTAGTTTTTGAGCGGCAGTTATAATCGCATCAAAATTTGTTTGTTTACTCTTTTCACCCTTTCGATTCAATAGATAAATATCTGGTCCACATCTCAGGCAGGCAATGGGTTGGGCATGAAATCGGCGATCCAGAGGATTAGAATACTCGGCAGCACAGGCTGAGCACATAATAAAAGAAGCCATGGTAGTCTTGGATCGATCATAAGGGGCATCTTGAACGATGGAAAAACGAGGGCCACAATTTGTGCAATTGATGAACGGGTAATGATAACGACGATCATTGGGATCAAACAATTCCTGCAGACACTCAGAACAAGTTGCCGTATCAGGGGAAATCATGACCTGCTGCTCTTCCCCCTGTTGGCTGGTTTCAATAATAAATTCCTTGTCCCCTTGAGGGGGAATCGGTTCAACAACAATTTCGTCAATTCTGGCTAAAACCGGAGGGGAATCTTGTAACGACCGAATAAAATCTTCTATCTTCTGCGGAATTCCTTCAACCTCAATTTTCACACCGGTACTGTTGTTTAAAACCAGTCCCGACAGCCCATTCTGTTTAGCTTCTCGATAGACAAAAGGCCGCAATCCCACACCTTGTATAACACCCTGTAACAAAATTCGACGACGTTGGATCTGTGCGTTTTCAATTTCCATGAGTTATTGATCTGAGTTTTCTTTGTTTTTGTAATACTGTTCCACCCAAGACTCAAGGCGTTCAATCGCATAAGGAACTGCTTTAAATACTTCTTCGCTCAAGCCTAAATCAAAATCTTGATAGGCTGCAGGTTGACATCCTAGGATATATACTTTTTCTGGAAGAATTTTCAAGGCTTTAGCAAGCATCAATGCTCGTGAGGGATTGGTAAAGTGCATATCTGCCAAAAAATCACTTTTTTCATCAAATGAGAACTCATTTATATCAGGCACATCTGCTTCTAACAGATAAACTTGACCTGCTTCTCTATCTCGTAACACTGCATCAACTAAAATTAAAACCTCATAGCCATTGTAAAGCTCTTGTACTAGATGAATACCCCCAATCCCAGTCTCCATTATTTCCACTGAGTCAGGCAAACCGTTCTTTTTTTCTAATTGCCGAACAACCTCAACTCCGAAACCATCGTCTTGATGTAACACGTTGCCAACACCAGAGATCAGAATATGCTTTTTACCTGACATGTTCAGTTTAGTTGTCAGTTGAGATTGTAACTTTTATGATTTAAAATCAGAATAAATCTGGAGGAAGGTCGAGATGGGTTGATATTCAACTAATAGAGGATAGTTAAATTTTGGAGGCGTAGGCTCAAACTATTATATCAGCAATTCATTACCTTTCATTTCCTCGAAATCTGGTAAAGCACTGCTATTATTAACAGCAAGTTCATGTATAATTTCCAAGACATCGTCTAAAACAGCTTCAACTTCCGGAGTAAAAGTTTCTCCCATCTCTTCTTTTCCCGGTTCAACATCCACTAAGAACACCTCTTCCGGCCAAATTTTGAAATGCTCTCCAATGATTAAGAGATTGTCGGTACTAATAACACCTGTCACAGCCTCAGAAATCCGGGATTGAATATTTTCTTCGTCAGGTAAACCACCAACCCAGTGTCTAAGGGTAATGGTTCCAACAAGGCGCCCGCACGCTCTGGCGGTTAAAAAGATGACTCGATCAAAAGGTTCAGGGAGTGACTGAAATTGTTGCACAATAGCAATCGGACCCCAATTCATCTCATCCACCTCTATACCAGGGGGCCATTGCGTATTTTTTAGTTGTACCAGTAAATGAGGTCCTATAGAATAATCTCGCAAATTGAAATAACCAATGGTCCCAATTAGTACCCGGCGCATTGATTTATTCTACACCGCAAGCACAGGTGGTGACTTCCCGAGTAACCATTTTGTCTGTTCCATCCANCATGATATGAGTGGTGCATGGCATACAGGGGTCAAAACTGCGAATCGAACGCAAAATATCAATTCCTTTGNAGTCGTCAGCAGAATTGAACTCCTCTAAAATTGGGGTATTCTTCACAGCTTCTTCATACGGTCCCGGCTCCCCCCATGGTGTTCTAGGTGCGGCATTTAGAGTAGAAGGCGTACTGATTTGATAATTTCCAATGACTCCATCATCAATGACCAGATGGTGGCTGAGAAATCCTCGGCCGGCTCCCCAAAATCCTACACCCATTTGTGTCCCTTTTTTTGGGATTTCAAACGGTGTACTTATCTTGGTTTCCCCTTGCCTTAACAATTCCATGGCCAGCAACCAATTTTCCATACACACCATTGCTGAGTATGGAATGGCATAAGCACGGGCACGATTTCTTTCAAACGTGTTCCACATTTTAGGTATTTTCCATTCAAACGTTCCCCCAGGCAATGTGCTTTTGGGAATATCAATTTGCAAACTATGACCCGTGGATCTGAGGAATTTACTTTCAGGAAGCTCCTGAGCCATAGCGGTGAGATAGAGTCTTGCATAAGCGCCAGCTTCCATAGGCATACGATCCCACGTACAGCTAACATCCCAGGAATAGCGATCACGCCAGCTTTGTTTTCCAGGCTTTGGTATAGTTTCTTTGTTCCAGGGATGATTAGGCCCCAAAGGGATACCTGCTGGATCCTCGGAAAAACGTTGTCCATCCCATTTTTCGTAAAAAGAATGTTCAACAAATTCTTCATAACCCGCATTTATTCTTTGTAAATCGGTGGTCACCAGTTTTCCATCCACTAGAACACCAGGGGTAGCCCAGCGGGCTTTACCCCATTCTGTCATATTCTTATAAGAGGCATCATATACANCCGGACGATCCCACACACCANNATCCATCATTGTAGCTGGACGATATCCACACTTTTCATATTCCGGATTGCTTTCCAAAAAGAAATCGAAAACATCATCCCATATTCCAACAACTTTTTTAGAGTAATCAAAAAACTGTTGTATACGCTCATACATTTCATTCATGACACTGATATCAATGGTGACTGCAACACCCCCAGGTACAACTGTCTGTGGATGGGGATATTTGCCGCCAATAAGCACATATGCTTCTCGTGCAACCCGAGTCATGTGTAGAGCTTCTACGTAAAGTTTGCCGGTGAGAGGATTTAAGTCATGCATAATCTCACCAATGGTAGAATAACCATGCATTTCTTCNAATTTTGNNGGCGTTTTTTGGGCTTTTTGAAAGAGNCTAGGATTAGTCAATGTGACCATCTGCTCAGAATAATCTGGTCCTGCCAATAAGAATAAATGTAAGGGATGATCGTATAGATATTCAAGGGAAAGCAGCAAATTCCTTACTACCACACCCAAAGGCGGTGGGGTGATCCCCAGTGCCATTTCCATGGCTAACGCTGAGACTGTGGCATGAACACCTCCACAAACACCACAGGCACGACTACTAATATAAGATGCATCCCGTGGATCACGACCTNTCAAGATAATCTCATAACCACGAAAGAGGGTTGCCATGGAGTTAGTTGATAATACTTCCCGGTTTTTTAAATCGACCACACTGTGAAAAGCCAAGGCTCCAGCAACTCTGGTAACGGGGTCAAAATCAACATTCTTAATGAAACCGTTACGAGCCAACAATTCTTTCAGCTTGTCCTGTTCGCCATCCAGAGTAGTGGTTTTATAATCATAAGGATTGGGGACATCTTTTAACAACGTTGCATTGCCCTGCTGATCAAACTCAATGGGTAGGTTTTTAAAGCACATTATATCCTTGAAGTTTAAAGATTAAATACTTTAGCAGTTGCTACTAGGTGGTTGTCCACTGATTCAAGCCCACCGTTTAGTTGCCCCAAAGCACCATTGACAGTAGTCAAGTGGCCCTCTAACGGGGCGGTGTCATCAACTATTTTTTGAAGACCTCCAGCCAGTTTTTCTAGATGAGAACCAGTACGGTAGAGGGCAACAATGATTCCTAATAAATAAAGAACCAATACTACTACCACCAGAGCTACAACAATGATGGTGACTGTTAAAAGAAAAGTTGGAAAATCCATAGTACCTTTTCGACTATTGCGTTAAATAACTATCAATTCCTAATCTGCCCGGGCAGCCATGGTTTTCTTGACGGTTTCAGCATTGGAATTGATATCACCTGCTACTTTCAGAATCGTAGTAGCGGTTTCTATGGTACTTTCAAGAGCTTTGATATGGCCGGTATTATCGGCAATGCCAACACCAGCTGTGTACATTTGTTCCAAATATTGCTCAATATTTCTGGCACTTCTATACGTGCGATGAAGTAGCGATACCAATAAAGGTACTGCCAGGATGACAACCACCAATAAAATAGCCCAAATCACATATACGGCTTGCGACATCATCTCATCCCCTTTCTTGTTTTACAACAGAATCAATGGTATTTACCAAATGTTGATCAACTCCTGTCAATCCTTCGGCAATCACTCCTAATTCAGTATTGAGAGTGGTCACTTCAGTTGGGATATGACCTGTTTCGGTTTCNATAGCCCGCAATCCCAACCGCAGTTTCGAGAGATAACTATCAGGGTTTCCACCAATGGCATTCAGGTCATCAATAATTTTAGTCAGGTTTGATACCAGCACTACCAACAAAATGACGGCCGCCAGCACGGTAATCAGCATCAAAATAACAAACATTAGAATACTCCTATTTCATATTTAAGAAAGTACACATTCCGGACAACCTGGGCAACTTTTAGCGTGCTCTTCAATCGCTTTTGTTGCCCCCAATATCGCGACAGCTTCTAACTTAATCTGGCTAACAACCCTATTTGTTGTTCCTAAAAATAAAGGTATTTGTATTGTATTATTGGCCACAAGCTTACCATGTGTCCAAATCGCACTGACGCCGTCTAATATTTGATCAGCTGTTTTACGTATCATGGTCAATAGAAAAGCAACAACACCAATGACGACCACGCCAATCACCAAAGAACCAGCCCAGACAATTAAAACAGCGCTTTCAGTAATTCCCATAACTTTCTCTCTCTTAAATTAAGATTGGTAGGCCTCTTATGCTTCTTGTTCGCTGGCAGCATGGAGTGCCCCTGCAACCTGCCCACCATGACCATGGATTGACTGAGCTGTATTCAAAATATCTCCAGCAGTCTGATTAGTATCCGCAAGTTTCCAAACACACTGAGTATTAGATCTGATTTGCTTTACCAATCCTAGNGCTGCTACTGCAAGGGTTAAAATTCTTTTTGCCGCGAACCAGACAGCAATCAGTAAAACAGCGGCAGCTACAATGATAACTGCTGCAATAACTAACCATAGATACCAATTGGCAAAAAGTTCTGCATCATTCATGACACGCTCCATTCTTCAATAATATTTTATTGTTTTGATGACGATGAGCTGGAGTTTTGCATTTTTTTATAAAAATAGTGCATCGTTTTTTCAATCAAATTCGGTTCACGCACATTTCCCCAACCATTGGGAACTTGTCCCTGCTCGTCCCAGCGTCTGGTACGATTATTAAAAAAACGAGTATGGTTGCGTAAATTGCGAATGATGGATCCGGTTGCTTTAGAAATCGTGGATGAGACAAATGTACCCGGAGGCCTTTCATAAAAGGGAGCGAAGGCATCTGGAAACCCAGGCATGGTGCAGCCGATACAAGGAGCACCGGTATTCATACAACCCCCAAGGTGATTGATGGCACCACGTTTGTTAATGTTACATTGCACCACTGGCCCCCAGCAACCAATTTCCACCAGGCATTCTTTATCACCATACTCTTTGGCAAACACCCCTTCTTCATAAAAGCCAGCTCGTGTGCACCCACGATGCACGGTTTCATCATAAAGCCAGGCAGGGCGCCCCAGTTCATCGAATTCCGGAAGTGGTCCAATACCTTGCAGAAACAGCAAAACGGCAGCGACCGTTTCAGTAAAATTATCTCCCACTGGGGCGCAGCCTGGGATATTCACCACCGGCAGCCCCAGTGAGCTGCGGTAATCAGGAGGCAAAAAGTCCATAAGTCCCATAGCATTAGTAACATTTCCAAGTGCAGCGGGGATACCGCCCCAGGTAGCGCAGGTACCAATAGCGATTACAGCTGCCGCATTTTCAGAAAGACGCTTCAACCATTCTGATGAAGGGATCGGTTGCATTTCTCCATCGACTTCACGAGCCCCCATACCTGACCAATACCCACCCTTAGAAGCAGCAATGGATTCATCCGCAATTGACCCTTCATAAATAACTACAAATGGTGCATCCAGTTCTCCATTTGCCGCCTGCTCATAAGGACGCATAAATGCATTGCCTGCTTCCACATCAAGCACGGGATGGTGTAAAATAACTTTGGGAACCCCTGGGATGGTNCCACTTAACAACGCTTCCACAGATGGTTGNGTNGCGCCTACAGCAGCAATAGAGCAACCGTCACAACTCATTCCTGCCAACCAAAAAGCATGTACAACTTTATGGGGACCTAATGAACCCTCTAAAGGATCTATTGTGGTGAGTGTTTCAGAATCTGGCATTGGTCATTCCTCCTTAATTGATTTAAGGTTCATGACTATTTATTAGGAGTGTAACAAACACTTCGATAGCTTTTAAAGCTTCCGTTGTAAATTACACTTTGAAGGCATTGACGAATATTACCAAGCTAAAATTNANTNTGCAAGCTTTTATTTCATTTAACAAGTTTTAATTTTTTTACTTTCAATTGTGCANGGCATTAGACAACAATATTCATTCTGGATTCTTCTAATATCATGTTGCTTCCAAGTATGTTTTGGAGTAAATTCACATTAATACAATATTAAATATACATGAAAGGATAAAATGAAAACAGTAAAAGATAAATATGTTTTGGTTGGTGCTGATTTTGCGGGTTTTCCTCTTAAGGAAGTT
>JGI24818J35693_1000071_pt1 | contig 14179 bp, 10 predicted proteins | sample METZYME_3_550m_FD_35693 | JGI IMG/M metagenome (IMG submission 35693) | reverse complement strand
TTTTATGCCGAACCTAGTGCAAACATGTTTTGCATTGGGGTCACGGGAACTAACGGCAAGACATCGATTGCCCATCATTGTGCCGCTTTAATGGAGCACACCGGATTCATGGGCACGATTGGATGGGGCCTTATAGGGAATCTTCATCCGTCGCTTCTAACGACCGAGGATGCCGTAACGGTTCAACAACGATTGCGGTGCCTTTGTTTGATGAAGCAGCAGTCCGTTGCTATGGAAGTAAGTTCCCATGCACTCGACCAAAACCGAGTTGCTGGCGTGTCGTTCGATGTCGCCGTTTTTTCGAATCTTAGTCGAGACCATATTGATTACCACGGTGGTTTTGGCCAATACGCTCTCGCGAAGCGAAGGTTATTTGATTTCTGTAGCTTGACGGCTGCCGTGATAAATACCGATGAACCGTTTGGTCGAGAACTCGTGTCCCAATTGCGGGGTCGCGATTTGACTTGTGTTACGTACGGCACAACTAAAGAAGCTGATGTTAGTTGGGTTGTGGACAAGTACACGCGAGATGGCGTCGTCGGAAAATGGCATACGAAGTGGGGTGAATCCGACTTTGATCTGCCGCTGTTTGGAGACTTTTCCGTTGCAAACGTTGCCGCCGCTTTGGGGGTTGCTCTGCATCGGGGATACCCGCTAAGTGAAATCACTNCTTTGCTTAAGCGTCTTCCTTATATTCCTGGCCGTATGGAGACGTATCGAATCGATGGCAAGCCAGCAGTCGTGGTTGATTATGCGCACACGCCAGAAGCACTGAGACTAGCCCTGTCAGCTATCCGAACCCACATGGATGGACGCTTAATATGTGTATTTGGTTGCGGTGGAGATCGCGATCAAGGCAAGCGATCGATGATGGGAACCGTCGTGGCAGACCAGGCGGATATGGCGATTGTTACTGCAGACAACCCACGTTCGGAAAAAGTCGACTTCATCAATAGGCAAATTGTGGAGGGATTTGGGAACTGGGACGCATACCGCGTAATTCCGGATAGAGGTTCGGCAGTTCATGAAGCTCTTAAGTCTGCGTCAACCGATGACGTCGTGTTGATAGCAGGTAAGGGTCACGAGGATGCTCAGGAAATCAACGGTAAAAAGAACGTATTTGATGACCGGGATTTCGTCAAAAAACTGCTCGGATTGACAGACTAATGTTGCTCTGGTTTACCGACTATTTATCGCAGTTTATAGCCGCCTTTGGAGTATTTCAGTACTTGACCCTCAGGACGATGATAAGCGCAGGTACCGCCATGTTCTTGTCTTTAACCTTAGGCCCGGTTCTTATTCGCAAGCTCTCAACTCATCAAATTGGCGAAGTTGTTCGTGACGATGGACCAAGGTCCCATCAAAGCAAGGCTGGTACGCCAACGATGGGCGGAGCACTGATTCTTGTAGTGATTTTGGCGACCACGATATTGTGGGGAGATCTTAGTAGCCGATATATACGGATTGTTCTGTGCATCACTCTCTCCTTCGGCGCTATTGGATGGATTGACGATTTCATAAAGATTTCGCGGTCAACCCCCTCCCACGGGCTTTCTGCGGGTTGGAAGTACTTGCTTCAATCGGTGTTTGGTATTGGAGCTGCGGTCGCTCTATACAACACCGCCTCGTCGTCGGCCGACACCACTCTAATCGTGCCCTTCTTCAAAGCAATATCGATCCCTCTTGGAGCTTTCGGATTCGTCTTTTTGGCATACCTAATAATTGTGGGCATGAGTAATGCGGTAAATCTGACAGATGGGCTGGACGGGCTTGCAATTTTACCCACAGTTATTGTCGGCGCGGCGTTGGGCCTCATCGCATATCTTGTCGGCAACATTGAATTCGCGACGTACCTACAAATTCCCTATGTCGCGGGCGCTGGTGAGCTTTCGGTATTCTGCGGAGCGTTAATAGGGGCTGGCCTCGGTTTTCTTTGGTTCAACGCTTATCCCGCGCAGGTCTTTATGGGGGACACGGGATCGCTTGCACTCGGGTCGGCTCTGGGTGCAGTAGGGGTAATGGTTAGACACGAGATCGTCCTCTTGATCATGGGGGGCTTATTCGTTCTCGAGGCTTTTTCTGTGATCGTTCAAGTATCTAGTTTTAAGCTTACTGGCAGGCGCGTTTTTAGGATGGCTCCTATCCACCACCATTTCGAATTGAAGGGGTGGCCTGAACCCAAAATAATCGTCCGATTCTGGATTATTACGCTGATGCTCGTGATGTTTGGTTTGTCTACGTTGAAACTGCGATGAATCCAAACGGCACCTTGATACTGGGTGCTGGCGCCAGCGGTATGTCGTGCCTTAGGTATCTTCACGGAAAACGAGACCTCATCGTCTGCGATACCCGATTCGACACCGACCAAAGCCCAATCCCCAATTCAAGAACTTTCTACCAAAACTTTCCTCAAGTATCGTTGATAAGGCCAAGTGACTTTGATCGCGCGATCGATTCGGTTTCGACCATGGTTGTGAGCCCCGGCCTGCCTCTTAGTCATTGCTTGGTGCGAAAAGCTCTTTCTTCTGGAATCAAACTTGTCAGTGACGTGGACTTGTTCATAGATGCGGCAGACGGCCCAGTGATCGGAATTACTGGTACCAACGGAAAGAGCACAGTAACGACACTAGTAGGCGCAATGCTTGAGGACCAAGCGTTCGGCAGTGGGGGGAACCTAGGCCCTCCAGCCTTGGATCTACTTAACGATGGTTTTGCAGGTTACGTTCTTGAGTTATCGAGCTTTCAACTGGAACGAATGGAAGCAAAAAGATTAGACGTTGCCTCGATCATTAATATAAGTAACGACCACCTGGATCGCCATGAGTCGCTCGATTCATACGCGGCGGTTAAACGAAGGATTTACAGAGATTGCGGATTTGCAGTTTATAACGGCGACGATCGCCTTTCTCGACCGCCGGATAATGTGCCGTCCGTTGCCGTCAATAAAGATGAACGATGGCGTGTAATCGAAAGCGGAGTAGTTATTGACGGAAGGTTTGTGGCTAGCGACGCGATTAAACTTACGGGTGACCACAATCGGTTTAATGTTGTTGCGGCTGCGGCCATTGCAGATAGCTTCGGGGCTAGCTTCGACAATATCAGACACGTTTTGGAGTCCTTCGAGGGCTTGCCGCACCGAGCCCAAATTATCGGCAGCATTGACGATGTCACGTATGTGGATGACTCGAAAGCTACCAACTTGGGATCGTGCATTGCTGCAATTGAAGGCGTAATTAAACAACCGTCATCTCGAAGAATCGTCCTGATCGCGGGGGGGATGGGCAAGGGTGCAGATTTCGCCGCGTTGGGACGGGCTATCCCTGGCCATGTTCGAAGCGTCGTATTGATTGGTCGAGATGCGAGACTTATCGCAGCGAACATTCCGGGCACGCCCGTAACCTTTGCTTCTGACCTTGACGACGCGGTGGTGAAGGCACGAATGGACGCGGTTCCTGGCGATGTAGTTCTGTTCTCGCCTGCGTGCGCGAGTTTCGACATGTTCGAGAACTTCGTAGTTCGTGGACAGGCTTTTACTCGCATTGTGGAAGGCATGTCCAAGTGACTGCGAATTTCGATCCATCCCTCGTGATCGCTTGGCTCATAGCATTGGTGATCGGCGTGATTATGGTTGCTTCGGCGTCATCCGCGTTCGATGTCACAGGTATCTCCTATGGAGTTAGGCATGTTGTGTACGTCCTCGCATCCATATGTGCGTTTGGGGTCGTGGTTTCGCTGCCTTTGAATTTATGGGAATTCGGACATAAATCGTGCTTGTTCGTAGCACTCTTGTTGGCCGTTGTCGTGTTGATTCCGGGTATAGGAAGCGTGATTAACGGCAGCAGACGTTGGATTGATTTCGGATTCTTCACTTTCCAAGCATCCGAATGGATTAAGTTTTTGGTTCTTATCTATATCGCTGGTTTTCTGTCTCGCTCTGGTGAAAAAGTAAAGCGCGGAGGTACCGAGCTCCTACGCCCGATGCTGTGGCTCACGCCCGTTTTTCTCCTAGTCCTGATAGAGCCCGATTTCGGCACTCTCGTTATTCTATTGGTGTTGGTAGCAGGTTTAGCGTTCCTGGCTGGTCTGCGGTTGCCGCATTTTTTGTTAGCAGCAGTTTTTGTTGGTGGCGCACTCTTCTTACTTATCTTAATCAGCCCAGAAAGGACTGAACGTCTCGCAACATTTCTTGATCCCTGGGCTTCGGCATCTAGTGGTGGTTATCAACTCACGCAAGCGTTGATAGCGTTCGGTCGTGGAGAAATAACAGGTATTGGCCTAGGCGATGGGATCCAGAAGCTCTTTTATCTACCGGAGGCGCATAACGATTTTATTTTTGCCGTTATTGCGGAGGAACTTGGCCTTGTTGGTGCAGTTTTTGTAATAAGCCTTCTGGGATTTATCGTATTACGCGGCTTTAGGATTGCCCGAAGGGCCGTTGATGTTGATCGTTCATTCGCCGGTTATTTGGCATACGGTGCCGGTATCTTAATAGGGGCTCAGGTACTCATTAATGTTGGAGTAAATACCGGCGTTCTTCCCACGAAGGGCTTAACTTTGCCATTCATAAGTTATGGGGGAAACAGTCTTCTCGTCTGTGCGATGTTGATGGGATTAATCCAGCGCGCGAGTTTTGAAGTTTCGACGAAAACTAAGCAAGGTCGCGCATTTTGAGACCGTTGGTTGAAAAGTCTCGCGTCGTACCCGATATGGGTCGAGTTAACCGCATTCACTTTGTTGGAGTGGGTGGTTCAGGTATGTGCGGTATCGCAGAGGTGCTCCTGCACCAAGGTTACTCTGTGACAGGATCAGACATCGCCGGTTCTAGTGTCCTCCGTCACCTCGCAGAACTAGGTGCGCAAGTTTCTGTCGGGCATGAAGCGCACAACGTAGTTGGTTCCGACGTGGTGGTTGTGTCGAGTGCGGTCGATACCGATAACCCCGAAATCGTTGAGGCTCGTCGGCAGAGAATTCCTGTCGTCGCTAGGGCCGAAATGCTTGGGGAATTAATGCGCTATCGACATGGTATTGCTGTTGCCGGTACCCACGGTAAAACTACTACGACAGCGCTTATCACCAGTATATTCCAGGCAGCTGGTCTTGATCCGACATTCGTCGTTGGTGGTTTGCTCAAAAGCGAAGGGCGAAACGCCAAGCTTGGTGGTGGAAAGTACTTAATTGCTGAGGCGGATGAAAGTGACGCTTCCTTCCTGTTTCTTCAACCCATGGTTGCCGTAATCACGAATGTCGATCAAGACCATCTTTCGGCCTATGACCATGATTTTGAAAAACTCAAACAAACGTTTATCCAATTTGTCCATCGATTGCCGTTTTATGGCCATGTCTTCTTATGCTTAGACGATAAACCTGCGTTTTCATTGATGCCAGAATTGGCGAGACCGGTGTACACATATGGTCTCTCTGCAGAAGCCGATTTTCGCGCCAAAGACGTGGAATACGACCAAAGCATTTGGCGGTTCACGATCGAACGTCCCGAGGAACGTAGTGAATTAAACGTGGAACTTCCATTGCCGGGGTTCCACAACGTTAGAAACGCAGTCGCGGCGGTCGCTGTTGCCACGGAAGAAGCCATCGCCGACGAGGCGATACGACAGGGCCTAAAGAATTTCAGCGGTGTGGGTCGACGTTTTGAATCACATGAAATAAAGGTTGGCGAAAAACGCATAACCCTGGTCGATGACTACGGTCATCATCCCACAGAGGTTAAGAACGTGCTGGATACAGCACGTTTGGTCTGGCCAACGAGACGGTTGCTCATGGTCTATCAGCCGCATCGATACACGCGAACGCGCGATCTATACGACGACTTTGTCCGGGTTCTTTCTGACGTTGATGCACTCATATTGGTCGAGATTTACTCAGCCGGAGAGCAGTCGATACCTGGAGCCGACAGCAAAAGTTTAGCGGCCGGAATACGGCAAAGGGGCGGCGTCAATCCGATAGTTGTATCGGATCCTAACGAAGCGCGTGAGATGGTAAAGAAACTCGCGAACGAGGGTGATGTGGTAATTGTTCAAGGGGCGGGAAACGTAAGTCTCGTCTCGGCTGGCATGGAGTCTTGTTAATTTGGTTAGTCGATCACTCAGCGTTATAACTGCTCTTGCTTTGCTGGTGCTGGCGGTTCAGAGCGGCCGGACAGTATGGGGATACATAACAGGGCCACTTGATCTCGTTCGTGTTGAGGGTGACTTGTCGGGCGCCGAACGGACGACCGTCGTCGCGGTGGTAAATGAGGCGATGTCGATGGGCGATGCCATTAACCCCTCGGACCTGCAGGAAAAAATAGCGGATATCGATTGGATTCGGGCTGTAACAGTTCGAAGAAATTGGCCGAATTCCGTTCATGTCACTGTGAATCGAGAGTTACCAACCGTACGGTGGGGAATTGACGGATACCTGAATGGGAAGGGCGACGTTCTCAGTATGGCTGAGAAATACCAAGGTAATCTGCCATTGGTTAACGCTACCTCCTCGGATTCCGCCGCATCTATGAGGGTATTCAAAACCTTTTCCACGTTGGTCGGGCGGTCAGGTCTGCGCATTGTTGAATTGGACGAATCGAGCGTAGCTGGCTGGACCGTAACCTTCGCTAACGGGCTTTCGGTTACGACGGGCAAGACGGACGTTCTGAATCGTTTGAGACGCTTTGTCTGTGTATATGAAGAGGTACTTCAAGGTAATGAAGATCACGTGGTAAGGGCGGATGCGAGATACCCTAGTGGCGTCGCAATCGAGTGGGATGAGGAAGTTTCTACGTTAGTGGCTTCGCGCGGGTTGTAGATATGGCTTCAGACAACACACACAACCAAATCGTAGGCCTTGACATTGGGACCAACAAAGTCGCAGCCATCGTAGGCGAAATCAACGAGCTGGATGAAATTGAAATTATAGGTATCGGATCCCATCCGTCGCGAGGAATAAAAAAGGGCGTTGTGGTGAATATCGAATCGACGGTCCAGTCAATTCAGAGGGCTGTGGAAGAAGCTGAACTGATGGCGGGTTGCGACATTAACGAAGTCTATGCAGGTATTGCTGGCAGTCATATTCGTAGTCTTAATTCGCATGGGATCGTAGCTATTCGTGACCGGGAAGTGATCCCGCAGGACGTAGAACGGGTGATCGACGCTGCTCAGGCGGTAGCGATACCGGCTGACCAAAAAATCCTCCACATTCTTCCACAAGAATATGTAATCGATAGCCAAGAGGGTGTTAAAGAGCCTCTGGGGATGTCGGGCGTTCGCCTAGAGGCCAAGGTTCACCTTGTGACAGGCGCGGTTAACGCGGCTCAAAATATTGAGAAGTGCATTGAAAGATGTGGCCTCGCAGTTAGGGGCGTCGTCCTCGAGCAGCTGGCCTCGAGCCTCGCTGTTCTAACCGACGACGAGTTAGACTTGGGCGTATGCCTGGTCGATATCGGCGGTGGAACGAGTGATATCGCGGTGTTTACGGACGGAGCGATACGCCACACGGCCGTGATCCCGATCGCGGGTGATCAGGTCACGAACGACATTGCGATGGCGCTTCGTACACCGACCCAACACGCTGAAGAAATCAAGATTCGCTACGCCTGTGCACTCACTCAATTAGCGCAAGAAGGTGACTACATCAAGGTTCCGGGTGTAGGGGATAAGCGCGCGCGCGAGCTCTCTAGGCAGGCTTTGGCGGAAGTGGTTGAGCCGAGGTATGCCGAGCTTTTTACTCTCGTTCAGGCTGAATTAAGACGTAGCGGTTTCGAAGACCTTGTTGCCGCGGGTATCGTTCTTACAGGTGGGTCTTCGAAGATGGAAGGCGTAGTGGAATTAGCGGAAGAGATATTCCACATGCCAGTTAGTCTCGGTTTCCCGAAAAACATATCAGGCCTAAAAGACATAGTAACCAACCCAATTTATTCCACCGGTGTTGGTCTACTAGCACACGCCAAAGAAATTGAACAAAGGCGTTCGGAGCAAGCGAGTTCTAAAACCTTCGGCTTTTTTAGCGGAGTCAAAAAGTGGCTGGACAAAAATGTGTGAATAAACTCTCAAATAGGAAAAAACTATGTTCGAACTAGTCGATAGTCCTCCTCAAAGCGCGATTATCAAGGTGATTGGAGTTGGTGGCGGCGGCGGAAATGCGATTCAACATATGGTTTCAAAGAATGTTGAAGGCGTTGACTTCATAGCGGCAAATACCGATTCCCAGGCTCTTAAGAGTTTGGACGCCAAGACCATATTGCAACTAGGAGCATCAATTACCAAGGGTCTCGGCGCCGGTGCCGACCCTGAGATCGGTAGGTTGGCAGCGATGGAGGACCGTGACCGGATCGCGGAAGTTCTTTCCGGCGCAGACATGGTATTCATTACTGCTGGTATGGGCGGTGGCACTGGTACAGGAGGGGCACCGGTCGTAGCGCAGGTGGCTCGCGAGTTGGACGTTCTAACAGTGGCGGTCGTCACGAAACCCTTTCGATTCGAAAAGCGAATGGAATCTGCGGAGCAGGGGATCGAAGAACTTGCCCAGCATGTGGATTCGTTGATTACGATCCCGAACGAGAAACTTTTGGCGGTGCTGGGAGAAAGAACGTCAATGGTCGATGCTTTCGCGACAGCTAACGAAGTGCTATGTGGTGCTGTCCAGGGTATTGCAGATCTGATTATTCGGCCGGGTATGATCAATGTTGATTTTGCCGATGTACGGACAGTTATGTCTGAAATGGGAATGGCGATGATGGGCACTGGGAGAGCGGCCGGGGAGAATCGAGCGCGAGACGCAGCGGAAGCTGCTATTCGAAGTCCTCTTCTTGAGGATGTTGATCTTCAAGGTGCCAGGGGTGTACTCGTCAACATTACAGCGGGCCCGGATCTATCCATAGGTGAATTTACTGATGTTGGTGAGACCATTAACGCATTTACTTCGGAGCGAGGGCTCGTTGTTATTGGTACTGTGATTGATACGGAAGCTGCAGAAGAGCTTCGCGTTACGGTAGTTGCGACGGGACTTGGCGAAGCCCTACTTCCAAGCGTTGTCGTCGACAATACATATGAAGGTGACGATACCGAGGACGGGGAAGGGGGACGGCCCGATTATGATGACTTGGATCGGCCTACGGTAATGAGAAAAAAGCGTCGGGCTAGTGGTGCACGAGAAGTGCCGTCCGAACAATCCGAAAATATGAATGCAGATTATTTGGATATTCCGGCCTTCCTGCGGCGGCAAGCGGATTGAGGCCAACCGCTCCGCTCCCCGAGGAACGACAAGCTAACAGAGTGTGTGAATTGTCCCCTGCTCCAATTTCTTGATCGGGATCCAAACAAACTTGAGCCGTCCCGACTTTTCCGGCAACAGACCGATACAAAATGTTACAACTTAGCCAAGTGGCTTCGTGGCCATGGTGACCCGCGATTGCTAAGATCCAGCGCCGTTCTTGACCCCTGGTTTAAACGTGAGGCTATGGTTAATCAAAGAACGCTGAAAAACCTAATACGAGCAACGGGTGTAGGGTTACACACAGGGGAAAAGGTTTATCTGAGTTTACGGCCTGCGCCACCTAACACCGGCATTGTGTTTACGCGCACGGATAGTGATTCGCCGATGCCGGTAATAGCGAACGCGGTCAACGTATCTGACACAACAATGGCGACTTCGATAGGCGAAGGGTCCAATAAAATTTCGACGGTTGAGCACTTGATGTCCGCTATGGCTGGGCTGGGGATTGACAATGCTTTTGTCGACGTTAGTGCGCCAGAGCTACCTATTATGGATGGGAGTGCGGCACCCTTCGTATTTCTAATTCAATCAGCTGGATTTCAAGAACAGGATGCGGCTAAAAGGTTCATCCGCGTCCTAAAGGAACTCAGTTACGAGGAAGGTGGGGCGAGGGTAACGATTTCTCCTCACACCGGTTTTCGAGTCGAATACACTCTGGATTATGACCACCCAGTTTTTCGGACTCATGTCCGACATGCGTCGATTGATTTTTCTACTACTGCTTTTGTGAAAGAGGTCAGCCGCGCCCGAACGTTTGGATTTCTTGCGGATTTTGAAAAGTTGCGTTCAATGGATCTTGCCCGAGGCGGTAGCTTAGACAACGCGGTGGTCGTTGATGACTTTAGGATCCTTAATAACGATGGCCTTCGGCAGGGGGATGAGTTCGTCAAGCACAAGATTCTTGATGCGATCGGCGATTTATACCTATTAGGGCATAGCGTCATTGGGGCTTTTTGTGGCTTTAAATCCGGTCATTCGACGAATAACGCTTTAGTTCGACGCTTGCTTGCGGATCGTGACGCATACGAAGTCGTAACGTACAACAATGAATCTGATAACCCGATTTCATTTGGCAAACCTGCGTACGTGACTTCCTGACGTCCTTTCTCGTAAACCATTTTATTTGATTCCAGCGAAACGTTGTCCGGCATCCTGTTCAAGCGGGGTTACGATTTTGGATCATGCCCAGATAAATTCGCCCGCCCGTGCTGAGCGAGTTTTCGTAATGCACTTTTTAATTCGCCTTGTTCGGTTCGATCGGCGAGCTCTTCAAGTGGCTCTTTCGCTGGTGTCGACATGTTCTCCGAGAGGTTACTTTGAGTCGCAGGGGGCTCGAGTGATGACACAGAACGAATTTTTATCTCTTTGATTTGAGAAAATTCCTGGAGCTCACAAAGTTGATTGAGCAGCCTCGGTGTGTCGAATCGGAGCCGGGTTGCCCAGGAAGCGTTTTTCGCGAGAATTGTCAATCTGTTGCCACGAACATTCGAAACCTCGAATTGGAGGGCCATGTCTGCAGGCAGGATAGATCGTAAGATTTTTGTTTTGTGTTCTTGGTCTAGAGCTCGGTTTACAAGTCGGTGGAGGGGTGATTTTGAGCTATCAGAATGAGGCCTTCGGCGTAACAGAGTTTTTATTTTGTTTTCAGGCACGGCGTCTAGATTCAAGAGTGGTTAATGTTTTCTTGCTTTACTTGATCTAGACATAATAGATCTAGGATGTACATTTGGTCGAATACTAACGCTTGATATAAGTGACGATACCGTTCGGNCCGTGGATACGCTATGAACGTTCCCATGTTGCGGCGTTGATTCGAGTTAAAATAGCGTTTTCCCAATCCCCTTAAGATTATGTTTGGCCAGTCAATCCGTAATTTGTTTGGAACTCGCAATAGCCGCGAACTCAAGCGAATGGAGAAAATGGTTGCTCGGATCAACGGTCTAGGCGCTGATTTGCTCGGATCGTCGATTCAAGACTTAAAGTGCCGAACTGCCGAATTTCGGGAACGACACCAGAACGGTGAGTCGCTGGACGCCCTCTTGCCTGAAGCATTTGCATGTGTCCGTGAAGTTGCAGAAAGAGTGAGTGGGACACGCCACTATGACGTTCAACTTATTGGTGGGATAACGCTGCACGAGGGCGGGATTGCCGAAATGCGTACCGGCGAAGGGAAAACGCTCGTAGCAACGTTGGCAGCGTATTTGAATGCACTTACTGGAAACGGCGTTCACATCGTTACCGTCAATGACTATCTCGCGCGCCGAGACGCAGATTGGATGGGTCCGATATACGCAGCGCTCGACATGACTGTCGGCGTGGTGCAGTCCGGTCAAGATATGGAAACGAAGCGCGCGGCGTACGCTGCTGATATTACCTATGGGACCAATAACGAATTTGGATTCGATTACCTTCGCGACAACATGGCTTTTAGGAAAGAAGACCGATTGCAGCGACAGCTCAGCTTCGCGATTGTCGACGAGGTTGACTCGATCCTAATTGACGAAGCACGGACGCCTCTAATCATTTCGGGGCCGGCCGAAGAGAGCACCGATCTCTATCGGAAGATCAACAAACTCGCCCCTAAATTGGTACAACAGGAGCAGGTCGAGGTCGCGTTGCCTGCGATTATGGGTGGCGAGGAAATAGAAGACACTGGTGATTTCTTTGTCGACGAAAAAAATCGTCAGGTGGAATTGACAGAACGAGGGCACCTTGCGGTTGAGGACGAGTTAAAACGCAACGGGATGCTGGGGGAGAGTGATAGTTTGTATGCGGCCTCCAATCTGGGTCTGTTACATCACGTTCAAGCCGCCCTGAAAGCACATTTTCTGTTCAAGCGTGACGTCGACTACATGGTTCGTAACGACGAAATCGTTATCGTCGACGAACACACAGGCCGCGCTCAACCCGGGCGTCGTTGGTCCGATGGTATCCATCAGGCAGTGGAAGCGAAGGAGGGGGTCTCGATACAAAACGAAACCCAAACAGTCGCTTCAACGACCTTCCAAAATTACTTCAGGCTTTATGGAAAGCTGTCAGGTATGACGGGGACCGCGGATACGGAAGCATTCGAGTTCAAACAGATATATGGCCTAGATGTTGTAGTGATCCCAACGAACGTTCGCATGATCCGTGAGGACCGGACGGACCTCATATATCTAACGGTCGAGGAGAAATTCGAAGCAATCGTAGACGAAATACGAAAAAGCGTCGACGCAGATCAACCCGTTCTAGTCGGAACAGCGTCGATCGAATCGTCTGAGAGGATTGCCAGTGAGCTAAACCGAGCCAAGATCTCTCACAATGTGCTCAATGCCAAACAGCACGAAAGTGAAGCAGAAATTATTGCTCAGGCGGGTCGGCCAGGTGCAGTGACTATCGCTACGAACATGGCGGGACGAGGCACCGATATAGTGCTAGGAGGTAATTGGCAAACCGAGGTGGAGAAACTTGGCCAAGAACCTGACCCGTCAACAGTCGCTAATATCAAAGCTTCTTGGCAGGAAACTCATGACCAAGTGGTCGCCGCAGGAGGGCTACATATTGTTGGGACAGAGAGGCACGAATCCCGCAGGATCGACAATCAGTTGCGTGGCCGTGCAGGGAGGCAAGGTGATCCTGGATCCTCGCGTTTCTTTATTTCTTGGGAAGACAACTTGCTTCGAATTTTTGGAGCTGATCGGGCTCGCGGAATGCTAGATCGTGCTTATACCGAAAAGGGCGAGGCGGTGGAGGGAGCGATATTTGATCGCTCCATTGAACGTGCTCAACGTAAAGTTGAAGGGCGAAATTTTGATATTCGCAAGAATCTTCTTGAGTATGACGACGTTGCGAATGATCAACGGACTGTGATCTACCAACAACGAAATGAGTTAATGGAGGCTGTCGATATTCGCGAAATGCTAACGGACATTCGTACAGAAATTGTGGACGAAACGATCTCTGACCACATTCCGCCAGAAAGTATCGTGGAACAGTGGGACATACCGGAGCTAGAAAAGACCTTGGTATCGGAGTTCAACTCCGCTCAGTTGCTGGGACAATTAGTTTCGAACGAAGACGAGGTCACTGAAGACGATTTACGGCGAAGAATTACCGAACAAGTTCAGGAGGAATACGAAGAGAAAGTTCTCTCATGGAACTCGGAAGGCATAGATATGAATCGTGTCGAGAAGGAAATCATGCTCAACGTTCTTGACCAAAAGTGGAAAGAGCATTTAGGGACGATGGACCATCTTCGCCAAGGAATACATTTGCGGGCATACGCTCAAAAGCAGCCGAAGCAAGAATACAAACGAGAGTCGTTCGAACTTTTTCAGGAGATGCTTTACGGCATTAAGCGGGATGTGATTCGGATTCTATCTCGCGTCGAATTGGACCGTGGCGAGGATCTTGGCGAGGTGGAGAGGAAGCGTCGACTCGAGAATAGTGAGCGTATGCAATTTCAGGGCTCCGAAGCCGCCAAAGCGAATATCGATCAAATGGGTGTTTCGGGTGATGACGTAATGGCTCCCACGGCGGTAGGCAAGCCACAAACATTTGTCCGAGAGGATCGTAAGGTCGGACGTAATGAAAAGTGCCCCTGTGGTTCAGGTAAAAAATATAAACAGTGTCACGGGCGAGCAGCATAGCTTCGCGAGGTTGATTTAAGTGTCTGTCAATTTGCCTGTTATGGGCGTACTTGAAGAGGTTCCTGGAATTACGATAGGCACAGCGGATGCCAGAATTCGCGATAACGGTCGTGACGACATCGCAGTGTTTGCTTTCGATCCTGGAGCAACCGTTGGTGGTGTGTACACACGCAACAATTACAGGGCGGCGCCCGTCGAAATCGCGTCAGCTTGTCCAGGTCCCGCCCGCGGTTTCATCGTGAATAGCGGGAANGCCAATGCTGCGACCGGAGAGCGCGGAGTCA
>JGI24818J35693_1000062_pt1 | contig 14355 bp, 10 predicted proteins | sample METZYME_3_550m_FD_35693 | JGI IMG/M metagenome (IMG submission 35693) | reverse complement strand
GATTATCCCGATTGCAATGGATAAAGAGTTACGCTTTGCTATTCGTGAAGGTGGTCATACAGTTGGTGCTGGTGTTGTCACTGAGATCGTAGAATAAAAAACTCATAAATGGCTGGCAATAGTAAACGAGCAATTATTCAGCTGGAAAGTACAGCGGGAACAGGTTATCGCTATACGGTAACCAAGAGCAAACGGTTACACCCTGAGCGAGTAGAGTATCGTAAATATGATCCTGTTATTAGAAAACATGTAATCTTCAAAGAGGCCAAGTAAGTTTTCCTGTAGATTTCCCAGTAGTCAATTTGGCATCAGGGAGATTCGAAAAGGAGTGTAGCTCAATTGGTAGAGCACCGGTCTCCAAAACCGGGGGTTGCGGGTTCGATCCCTGCCACTCCTGCAAAAAGAGAAAAAATTGAATTTGGGAATTCGATGTATTTGAAGCATAAATGAATAAAATTAAAAAATTCTTTTCTGATGTTAAATTTGAAATGAAGAAGGTCTCTTGGCCTAAATGGGATGAGTTAAAAGGATCAACTTTTATTGTTATCTCATTTTCAATTTTAATCAGTGTCTTTTTGTTTTTTATTGACAGAATTCTTACAACTGTTATACAGGTGGTTCTTTAGACTATGGAATGGTATACCCTTAGAGTAATCTCTGGAAAAGAAAAGAAAGTGCGCGACAACCTGCTATTTGAGTTAGATTATCAGAAACTTTCTAATGAGGTGGAGGATATCCTTGTGCCATCTGAAAATATTGTTGAAATGAGGGATGGTAAAAAGAAGGTGAAGAATAAGGTATTTTTTCCAGGATATATTCTCATTAACATGAGCGAATCTAAGGAAGTATACCACCTGGTTGAAAATATGACTGGCGTTATCAGTTTTGTTGGTGCTAATGGTGAACCTCAGCCACTTAGAAAAAATGAAGTCACAAGAATACTTGGAGAAGTTGAAGGTCGTGAAGGTCATGAAAGAGTTATAGCGCCATATCGTGTTGGTGATGCAGTTAAAGTAACGGATGGTCCATTTAAGGATTTTTCTGGTTATGTAAACGAGGTAAGTGAAGAGAAACAAAAAGTGAAGGTTTCTGTGAGTATTTTTGGAAGGCCAACACCGATCGAATTAGATTTTTTACAGGTTGAATTAGAAAAATAAGCTAAGTGATGGCAAAAAAAGTTTCAGGTTATATAAAACTTCAAATTCCTGCTGGGCAAGCAAACCCAGCACCACCAGTTGGACCGGCATTGGGTCAGCAAGGCGTAAATATTATGGAATTTTGTAAAGCCTTTAATGCTGCAACTAAAGATAAAGCCGGAATAATTACTCCAGTAGTCATTACCGTATATGCTGATCGCAGTTTCACTTTTATTACAAAAACACCACCAGCAGCAGTATTGCTAAAGAAAAAAGCTGGTGTCCCAAAAGGGTCAGGTGAGCCAAATCGCGAAAAAGTGGGAAAAGTTACTGAATCGGATTTACGAGAAATTGCTGAAATTAAAATGAAAGATTTAAACGCCAATTCGTTAGATATGGCAATGGAGATGATTCGCGGAACCGCCCGCAGTATGGGATTAGAGGTTTCAAACTAATGAAGGTATCAAAAAATAAAAAAGCTGCAAATACTGTATTAGACCGTATGAAGGAATATTCCTTAGAGGATGCGGTTAAATTGGTCAAAGATTTGAAATTTGTAAAGTTTGATGAGTCTGTTGATCTGGCTATTAATTTAGGTGTTGATCCTCGACATGCAGACCAAAATATTCGTTTAACAACGACTTTGCCGCATGGAACGGGGAAGGAAGTAAAAGTATTGGTGGTTGCTCAGGGCCCAAAAGAAAAAGAGGCTAAGGAAGCTGGTGCAGATTATGTTGGTAAAGAATATCTCGAAAAAATTAAAGGTGGTTGGAGTGATGTGGATAAAATTATTGCGACACCAGATATGATGGCTGAATTAGGAAAACTTGGTAAAGTGCTTGGTCCTAAAGGATTAATGCCTAATCCAAAAAGTGGAACAGTAACGATGGATGTGACCAATGCTGTAAGAGAATTAAAATCTGGAAAAATTGAGCTACGTGTAGAAAAGAATGGAATTGTTCATACACAATGTGGAAAAAGTTCATTCCAAGAGAATGCGTTGGTAGAAAATATCCAAACTATCTATGATACAGTTATGAAAGCTAAACCTGCATCGGTGAAAGGGACATACTTAAAAAAAATGAGCGTTTCGTCAACTATGGGGCCTGGCATTAAAATTGACCAAGGTAGCATCAGGTAGAAAAAATGCCTAGTACAAAGAATATTAAGAAAGTGGAAGAATTGACCGATAAACTAGATAGNGCGAAAGCAGTTTATATCACTGATTACCTTGGACTGAATGTCGAGGATATCACCGAACTACGTCGCGGGTTCTATGACAATAATATAGAATATAAGGTAATAAAAAATACCTTATTAAAGTTAGGCAGCTAAGAATAATGAATTGGAAGGATTGTATGATTATTTAAATGGATCNACTGCGATTGCTATTTCATATGAAGATCCAACTGGTCCTGCGCGAGTGTTAAAAAAGTTTTTGAAAGACCATGATCTGCCTGAAGTAAAGGGAATCGTGTTCGATGGGGATATAATGAACGGTGTCGAATTTAAACGAATCGCAGATATGCCGACCAAAGATGAATCACTGGCCAAGCTGNTATCCCTTTTGAATTCCCCAATGACCAAATTGATATGGGCCTTGAAGTCGCCAATGACCGATGTCGGTAATGCGCTAAGTAATTTAAAAGATCAAAAAATATAATTAAAACTAATAAGGAGCAATTATAATGGCCGATACTAAGAGAGCCGAAGTGCTAACCTATCTTGAAAATGCCAACATGATGGAAATCTCTGAGCTTATCAGTGATATTGAAGAAAAATTTGGCGTAACCGCTGCTGCCCCCGTTGCGGCTGTTGCTGCAGCTCCCGCTGGTAGCGGTGAAGCAGCTACTGAAGAGAAAGATGAGTTCGATGTTGTATTAACATCCTCTGGCTCATCAAAGATTAATGTAATCAAGGTAGTGCGTACTCTTACGAGTTTAGGCTTAAAAGAGGCTAAAGAACTTGTTGATAGCGCACCTAAAGCTATTAAGGAAGGTGTATCCAAATCAGAAGCTGAAGAAGTTAAAACCCAGCTCGAAGAAGCTGGGGCTTCCGTCGAACTGAAATAATTCGACGAAAACACCTATAAATCTAATAAATAACATTCCGTCCTTTTTCACTATTACAATGGAGGCATAATTGGCTGCCATCACTAATCCGTACGCTGAACGTAAATCGTTCGAGAAGACTAAATCAGAAATTGAATTTCCAGATCTATTATCCGTTCAGGTAGATGCTTTTCAATCTTTCATTCAAGAAGATGAACTTGAAGATGAGCGACTTAACATTGGACTTGAAGAAGTATTTAATAATGTTTTTCCACTTGAGGATTCTCATCGCAACTATGTATTGGAATATAAAAGTTATTTTCTTGGGTTAGCTAAATACACACCTGAAGAATGTATTGATCGGGGCTTAACTTATTCAGTGCCTCTCAAAGTACGTTTAGTTCTTCACATCACAAATGAAGATAACCGTAATAAATATGATCAATCCATTGAGCAGGAAGTTTATTTCGGTAATATCCCGTATATGACAACAAAAGGAAACTTTGTTATTAATGGTGCAGAGCGCGTAATTGTATCTCAGCTTCAGCGCTCACCTGGTGTATTTTTTGATCATTCCATTCATCCCAACGGTACCAAATTATACCAAGCTCGGATTATTCCATTCCGCGGTTCATGGGTTGACTTTACAACTGACATTAATGATTCTCTTTTTGTAATTATTGACCGTCGTCGAAAATTCCCCGCAACAATGTTGTTACGTGCCCTTGGGTACTCAACAAATGCAGATATCTTCCGTGCTTTCGGTTGTATTGAAGATATTAAAATTCGATCTAAAAATGTTTCAAAAGCGATTGGTTGTACCGTTGTTGAAGATATAATTGATACCAAAACAGGTGAAATTTTCATGGAAGGTGGTTCGGAACTCACTCAGGAAGCTATTGATGAGTTGAAAGAAGCTAAAATCAAATCTGTGGAAGTTGTAAACCAGAATAAAAATTTTCATTCGATGATGCTCCATAATTCAATGATTAAGGATCCGAGTAAAAATACGGAAGAGGCATTAAGTATTGTGTATCAACTACTACGTTCCGGTGAGCCGCCAAATCTTGAAACGGCTCAGAAATTTATTGAAAGAATTTTCTTTAACCCTAAAAAATATGACTTAGGTGAAGTTGGTCGCTATCGCTTAAATCAGCAATTCGGTTTAGATGTACCTGTTGAAGATACTGTTTTGACAATGGATGATATTATCCAGGTGATAAACTTTCTAATAGATATGCGGAAAGGTGAACGTGGTTCAGATGATATTGATCATTTAGGAAATCGTCGAGTAAAATCGGTTGGTGAGCAACTTACTAATCAGTTTTCAGTAGCGCTGAGCCGTATGCTTCGGACTATCTATGAAAGAATGAATCTTCGTGAACAGGAATCAATCACACCACAGGATTTGATTAACTCCAGAGTTGTAACCACTGTTGTAAACACTTTTTTTGGTACAAGTCAGTTATCCCAATTTGGTGATCAAACTAATCCATTGGCAGAAGTGACGCATAAAAGGCGCATTTCCGCATTAGGACCAGGCGGATTAACACGTGAACGTGCTGGTTTTGAAGTTCGTGATGTACATTATACTCATTACGGCCGTCTATGTCCGATCGAAACTCCTGAAGGTCCGAACATTGGATTGATTTCTTCCTTAGCATTATTGGCCAAAGTGAATCGTCATGGATTTATAGAAGCACCTTACAGAAAAGTCAATATAACAAATGGTAATGCCTATGCAACGCAGTCCATAGATTATTTATCAGCTGACGATGAAGATCGAGTTATGATTGCACAATCCGATGAAAAACTTGGTAAAGATGATATCTTGATAAGCGAACATATCCGTGCGCGCATTAAGGGTGATTTTCCCATTGTAACACCAGATTTGATAGAATATATGGATGTAGCACCAAACCAGATTTTATCTGTTGCTGCTTCCCTAATTCCGTTTTTAGAACACGATGATGCAAATCGTGCTCTAATGGGATCAAATATGCAGCGACAAAGTGTGCCATTAATTAGGCCAGATGCACCAATTGTGGGTACAGGCATCGAAACAAAAGTAGCTGTCGATTCACGTTCGGTGGTAATTGCACCCGTTAGCGGTAGAGTTCAATTTGTTGATTCCAGTAAAATTATTATTCGAACTTATGATGTCCCTGAAGATCTTACATTAATTGAAGGTGAGAATCTCATTAAAGTTGAGCTAAGAAAGTTTAGGCGTACCAATCAAAACAGCTGTCAAAATCAGCGACCAATTGTAACCGAAGGTGAACGAGTTGAAAAAGGTCAACCTATCGCAGATGGTACTTCCACTCAAAATGGTGAACTTGCCTTAGGAAAAAATGTGACTGTTGCTTTCATGCCTTGGCGCGGATACAATTTTGAAGATGCCATTGTTATTAGTGAACGCTTGGTTAAAGAAGATTTGTTCACAAGTATTCATGTCAATGAAGTTGAACTTGAAGTCCGTGATACCAAGCGCGGTCAGGAAGAATTAACTGCTGAAATTCCAAATGTTGGAGAGGATGCTACAAAAGAATTGGACGATCGAGGTATTATTCGTGTTGGTGCGAAAGTGGGTGATGGAGATATTTTAATTGGCAAAGTGACACCGAAAGGTGAGACTGATCCAACTCCAGAGGAAAAACTGCTTCGGGCAATATTTGGAGAAAAAGCAGGTGAAGTAAAAGATGCATCGAAACGTGCTGATCCTGGTGTAAAGGGTGTTGTTATTGGTACGAAATTGTTTGAAAAACGCAGCAAAACTGCCCGTGCTGAAGAAAGGACAAACATTCTCGAAATTCAGAAAAATACAGCTGTCCGTAAAAAAGAGCTGAAAGAATCTCGTGATATGAAACTGATGGCATTACTTAAAGATCAGGTCTCGGATGGTATTCGCGATATTTCTTCAGGTCGTACTCTTATCAAAAAAGGGACTAAGCTAACAGCAAAACGGTTGAACAGTTATAACTTGGAACGATTCGCTCAGGACGTTCCGTGGGTTCAAAGCAAACAGAATTGGAGAAGAATTAAAGCTGTTTGGCGTTCTTACTGGAAAGAATGGCGGATAATTGAAGAAACGCTTGAAAAAGATGTGTTCAAACTCCGTGTAGGAGATGAACTTCAGCCTGGTATTCTAAAGCTGGCTAAAGTGGATATTGCCAACAAACGTAAAATACAGGTTGGAGATAAAATGGCTGGTCGTCATGGTAATAAAGGTGTAATCGCAACCGTTGTTCCGGAAGAAGATATGCCATTCATGGAAAACGGTACTCCGGTTGATGTTGTTCTAAATCCGCTAGGTGTACCTTCACGTATGAACTTGGGGCAACTTTATGAAACTATGCTGGGTTGGGCTGGAGAAGTATTAGGAGTTAATTATTCTACACCAGTGTTTAACGGTGCAACGCCAGGTGAAGTTGAGGCCGAATTAAAAAAAGCTGGCCTTCCAGTAAATGGTAAAACAACATTGATTGACGGTTGTACCGGTGAAAAATTGGAAAACCCTGTGACCGTCGGTAACATTTATATGATGAAACTAAGTCATATGGTGGATGATAAAATGCATGCACGCTCAACTGGGCCCTATTCTCTAGTAACTCAACAACCGTTGGGTGGTAAAGCTCAATTTGGTGGACAACGCTTCGGTGAAATGGAATGCTGGGCATTAGAAGCATATGGAGCTGCCCATACACTACAGGAGATCTTGACTGTCAAATCTGATGATGTAGATGGCCGCTCAAAAGTTTATAACGCAATCGTAAAAGGTGAAGACTTGCCAGCGTTTGGCGTTCCTGAGTCATTTAATGTGCTCATAAAGGAATTGCAGGGGCTTGGCTTGGACATCGAATTAGACTAAGGGAGAATTACTTTGACCTTCATTCAAACTAACAAACTAGATACATCTAAAGGCTTTTCATCAATAACTATTGGATTAGCATCACCAGAAAGTATTTTACAGAAATCTTATGGTGAAATATTAAAACCAGAAACAATCAATTATCGTTCCTATAAACCGGAGAAGGATGGTTTGTTTTGTGAAAAGATTTTCGGGCCTGTAAAAGATTATGAATGCCATTGTGGAAAATATAAAGGTATTCGCTATCGCGGTATTATCTGTGATCGCTGTGGTGTTGAAGTAACACGCAAAAAAGTACGTCGTGAACGAGTAGGGCATATCACCCTCGCAGTTCCGGTAGTTCATATATGGTATTTACGATCTATTCCTTCAAAAATTAGTTATCTTACTGGTATCAGTACGAAGCATTTAGAAACTGTTGTTTACTATGAAAAATTTCTAGTTATTGAATCTGGTAAAAGCGGAAAAGAACAGTTTTCAATGATCGATGAGCCGGAGTATTTAGAACTGGAACAGCTTTATGGATTCGATGCTGTGACTGAGGAAGAGCGAGATAATGAAGATTATTTCTATGCATCTATGGGTGGCGATGCGCTCAAAGAAATGTTATCTAAAATGAATCTTGTTGAACTTCGCCGTGAATTAGAGGATATTCTTAAGAATTCAAAATCTAAACAGAAGAGAGCCGACGCGCTTAAACGTTTAAAAGTTGTTAAGTCATTCTTGGTAGATATTTCTACGACACGAAAAGTCAATAAGCCGGAATGGATGATTGTTTCCATTTTGCCGGTCATTCCACCGGAATTAAGACCTCTTGTTCCATTGGATGGCGGCCGTTTNGCTGCCAGTGATCTAAATGATTTGTATCGTCGCATAATAATAAGGAACAACCGTTTAAAACAACTGATGGAAATCAAAGCACCAGATGTAATCCTACGTAATGAAAAACGTATGCTACAAGAATCGGTGGATGCATTGTTTGATAATAGTCGTAGAAAGACTGCGATACGTAGTGGTACGCGTCGTCCATTGAAATCAATTTCTGATATGATTCGTGGGAAAACCGGTCGGTTTCGTCAAAACTTATTGGGTAAAAGAGTCGATTATTCTGGTCGTTCCGTAATTGTTGTTGGGCCTGANCTTCAACTTCATGAATGTGGACTTCCAAAAAACATGGGGCTTGAACTTTTTAAACCTCATATGATTAATGAATTAATGGCTCGCGGCTATGCCCAGACACCACGTAGCGCAAAACTGTTGATTGAAGATAAAGACCCCATTGTATATAAAGTTCTTGAGTATGTGGTGCAGGATCATCCTGTACTACTNAACCGTGCGCCTACGCTTCACCGATTAGGTATCCAAGCTTTTCAACCGGTATTGGTTGATGGAAAAGCACTCCGTATCCATCCATTAGTATGCTCTGCTTTTAATGCTGACTTTGATGGGGATCAGATGGCTGTTCACGTTCCATTATCGTTGGCAGCACAAGTGGAAGCTCGTGTATTAATGCTTTCTAGCCATAATATTTTACACCCTGCAAACGGTAAGCCTTTAGCACTACCATCACAAGATATGGTTTTGGGAACTTATTATCTTACACGCAAGCGCGAAAACTGCAAAGGGGCAGGAAAATCTTTCGGTTCTTTCAAAGAAGTATTGCTGGCCTATGAAAATAAATCAGTAGATGTTAACGCAATTATTAACGTCCGGCATAATGGTGTTTGGCATAATGAGACAACAGTTGGCCGAGTTATTGTGAACTCAATCCTTCCTGAGGAGATGAGTTATGTTGATAATATAATTAATAAAAAGCGCTTGAGTAATTTGGTAAATGAGACCTATCTCATTGCTGGGAACCAAAAAACTGTTGTTTTTTTAGACAAACTTAAAAACCTTGGTTTTAATGCGGCAACCCAAGCCGGCATTTCGATTGCGATCAGTGATATTTTAATACCTGATGAAAAGAATGCCATTATTGATAAAGCTCAAAAAGAAGTAGATAGCATACAGAATAATTTTAAACGTCACATCCTCACTGATGGGGAACGGTACAATAAAGTTATCGACGTTTGGACCCATGCTACCAATGATGTGGCTAATACAATGATGGAAGGAATGAGATCAAATGATCAAGGATTTAATCCAGTTCACATGATGGCTGATTCTGGCGCAAGGGGTAGCCAAGACCAAATTAAACAGTTGGCCGGTATGCGTGGATTGATGGCAAAACCGCAAAAATCTATGAAGGGAGGTATGGGTGAAATTATCGAGTCGCCTATTACATCTAACTTTAAAGAAGGTTTGTCAGTTCAAGAATATTTTATTTCTACTCACGGGGCGCGTAAAGGTCTAGCAGATACAGCATTGAAAACTGCTGACGCAGGCTACTTGACCCGCCGCCTTGTTGATGTTGCCCAGGATGTTGTGATTTCAGAAATAGATTGTGGTACAATAAATGGTATTTTAGCTGATGATTTGAAAGAAGGAGAAGACATTATTGAACCATTATCTGAAAGAGTACTTGGAAGAACCCTTTTGGAAAACTTTATCGATGAGGGTAAGGTTCTGATTAAAGCTGGAGAACTGGTCAGAGATAATGAAGCAAAGGCCATCGCAGATAGTAATATTGAGTCATTGCTTATTCGTTCAGTACTTACTTGTGAATCTCTGCGTGGAGTGTGTGCAAAATGTTACGGTTGGAATCCTTCCAATCATAAACTAGTTGATTTAGGTACAGCTGTAGGGATACAGGCCGCGCAAAGTATTGAACCTGGCACTCAGCTAACCTTACGCACTTTTCATATTGGTGGTACTGCAACACGCATTATTGAACAATCAGAAATGCATACCAAACGTGCCGGAACCATTAAATATTCTGAAAATTTAGAAGTTGCTGATGTAAAGAATGAATCTGGTATCAAGGTAACTCGTTGCATGGTGCGTCATGCGAAACTTACAATTACCGATAAAAAAGGTCGTTCATTTGAATATAATGTTCCTTACGGCGCAAATTTAAGTGTAGGTAATAATGAAAAATTAGAGGCAGGTACCATTCTGTTTCAGTGGGATCCCTATACTGATGTTATTTTAGCGCGGCAGACCGGATTAGTAAGATTGAAAGATTTCATCGAAAAAGAAACTTATCAAGTCGAATCAGTAGAGGGCGGTAAAAAACAAATGGTTATTGTCGAGGCTAAAAACCGCAACCTTAGTCCGCACGTTGAAATTGTGAATAAAAATGGTGATATACTTGCCGGTGGTACAATTTTACCCGTTACAGCCAACCTTGTTGTAAGAGATGGTGATAAAGTTAATCGTGGTCAAACTCTTGTAAAAATTCCACGGGCAATTGGTAAAACACGTGATATCACTGGTGGTCTACCAAGGGTAACCGAATTATTTGAAGCACGCAAACCATCTAATCCTGCTGTTGTTTCAGAAATTGATGGTTTGGTTTCATTTGGTGAAACCAAACGAGGTGTGCGTAAAATCCTAGTTGAAGGTGTGGATGATCAAGTTCGTACTTATTCAATTCCTTATGGTAAGCACGTTGTTGTTCATGAAGGAGATAAAATTATGGCTGGCACTTCCTTATGTGAAGGTAGTATATCTCCAAAAGATATTCTGAAAATTTTAGGCCCTAACAAACTTCGCGAATATTTGGTCAACGAAATTCAGGAAGTTTACCGATTGCAGGGTGTAAAAATTGATGACAAACATATTGAAGTTATTGTAAGGCAGATGATGCAGAAAGTAAGTATTGATGATGTAGGTGATTCTAATTATTTACCTCAAGATCGTGTAAATAGAGCTGAATTTTTTGAAACTAATGAAAAACTTCAATCCATGGTGTTCATCACTGACTCTGGTGACTCAGAGTTGGAAGAAGAAAAGTTGGTTGATAAGAAAGCATACCTAGAAATAAATAAAGTCTTAAAAGAGGATGGAAAAATTCCTGCAAAATATCGGAAATCAAAACCGGTTACTTTTAATCCGTTGTTAATGGGTATTACACAGGCTTCCTTGAATACAGAAAGTTTCATATCAGCTGCATCTTTTCAAGAAACTACGCGGGTATTAACAGATGCATCCTCTGCAGGAAAAACTGATTATCTTCGTGGATTAAAAGAAAATGTTGCGGTAGGACGATTGATTCCTGCTGGTTCCGGGTCACCACATGTTAAAGATATTTTACTTTCAGTCCCTGAAGAAAACTTTGAAAAAAGAAGGGGAAACAGCTGAAACAAAAATTGAATCATCACTGGAATAAACAATTAAACAATTGAGCAATTATTTTCTAAAAACAAATTGATGAAAAATTGAATAATAATGTAAATTTACAGGCTTTTATGGAATTGAAATGCCGACGATAAACCAATTAGTTAGACAAGGAAGACGGCGGGTTAAGAAAAAAAATAACACACCCGCCTTAAAAGGTAATCCCCAGAAACGAGGGGTGTGTACGCGTGTATATACGACTACTCCTAAAAAACCTAACTCTGCCCTTCGAAAAGTAGCTCGGGTAAGGTTGACAAACGGAGTTGAAGTAACTGCCTACATTCCTGGTGAAGGCCATAATCTTCAGGAACACTCGATTGTTTTGATTGAAGGTGGGCGTGTTAAAGACTTACCTGGAGTTCGATATCATATTGTTCGTGGTATTTTAGATACTGCCGGTGTGTCTGATCGCAAAACTAGCCGTTCCCGTTATGGCGCGAAACGTCCAAAATAAAAATTATGAGAAGAAGAAGACCAGAAAAAAGAAAAATTTTGCCTGATCCAATTTATAACGATTTAGATGTGGCTAAATTTATGAATTACCTTATGTTTGGTGGGAAAAAGGGAGCTGCCGAACAAATATTTTATGGTGCAATGGATATCATTAGATCACGTACAAAAAAAGACGGTGTTGAAATTTTTAAATTAGCTATCAAAAATGCTGGGCCGATGTTAGAGGTAAAATCCCGTCGTATCGGTGGTGCGAATTATCAGGTTCCAATAGAAGTAGCAAAGCACAGGCAATTTTTCCTTGCTGCCCATTGGATTATCGATGCAGCCCGTGGCCGTTCAAGTAAAGCGATGCAAGATCGGTTAGCCGCTGAGTTGATTTCTGCTGCTAACAATGAAGGTGGCGCTATTAAAAAGAAAGAAGATACTCATCGTATGGCCGAAGCCAATCGTGCTTTCGCTCATTTTAGATAAATGTTGATATAATATTATGAAAAAAATTTCATTAGATCATGTACGTAATATTGGTATCATGGCGCATATTGATGCGGGTAAAACAACATTAACTGAACGCATCCTGTATTATACAGGTCGTACCCACACACTTGGTGAGGTCCACGAGGGTGGTGCTACCATGGATTGGATGGAACAAGAAAAAGAACGTGGTATTACCATTACTTCTGCAGCTACTACTACCATATGGGATGAACATCGGATTAATATTATTGATACGCCTGGGCATGTTGATTTTACTGTAGAAGTAGAACGTTCATTGCGTGTGTTGGATGGCACTTGTGCTGTATTTTGTGCAGTAGGTGGTGTCGAGCCGCAAAGTGAAACCGTATGGCGTCAGGCTGATAAATATGGTGTTCCACGAATTGCTTTTGTGAATAAAATGGATAGAATTGGTGCTGATTTTTATCATGTATTGGAAATGATTAAAAATCGTTTGGGTTCCAACCCGCTTCCTATTGTTCTACCTATTGGATCAGGTGATATTTTCACTGGAATTATTGATTTAATTACCATGAAAGCCATTTTGTATAATGAATCTTCATTAGGAGCACACTTTGATATTGGAGAAATTCCTAATGATATGAAGGCAGAAGCTGAAAAATGGCGTCATCATCTTATCGAAGAGACGGCTAGTTATGATGAGTATTTGCTGGAAAAATATTTATCAGGTGAAAATATTTCGGAAGAAGATTTAAAAATTGCGATCCGTAAGGGATGTCTGGATAATACATTTATTCCTACCCTTTGTGGCTCAGCATTTAAAAATAAAGGAGTTCAACGATTGTTGGATGCCGTAAATGATTTTTTACCTTCTCCGTTAGATATTGGTGAAATTAACGGATTTCATCCGGATGATTCTGATGTAAAAATGACTCGTAAGCCAAATATAGAAGATCCTTTTAGTGCATTGGCATTTAAAGTTATGACTGATCCATACGTGGGTAAATTGACATTTATTCGTGTTTATTCAGGGACATTGGAAGCAGGTTCTTATGTTTATAATCCAAATACGAGAAAACGTGAGAGGATTAGTCGTATTCTGTTAATGCATGCCAATAAAAGAGAGGAATTAGATAAAGTATTAGCTGGTGAAATTGTTGCTGCTGTGGGACTAAAAAATTCTAAAACTGGGCATACACTATGTGAAGAGAAAAAAGCGATACTATTGGAATCAATGGAGTTCCCAGAACCAGTTGTTGAAGTCTCTGTAGAGCCTTCAACCAAAGCAGATCAGGATACATTATCTAAGGGCTTGAGTAAGCTAGCTGAAGAAGACCCGACTTTTAAAATATCTGTTCACCCTGATACTGGTCAAACGATTATAGCTGGAATGGGTGAGTTACACTTGGAAGTTTTGATCGATCGTTTACTTCGTGAGTTTAAAGTAAAGGCGAATGTGGGTACACCGCACGTAGCATATAATGAAGCAATTACCAAACGGGTTGAAAAAATAGATGTAAAGTTTGCTCGACAATCCGGTGGTCGGGGGCAATATGGCCATGTCGTGATAAATGTTGAACCAAATGAAATTGGTAAGGGTTACCATTTCGAAGATAAGATTGTTGGCGGCGTAATTCCCCGCGAATTCATCCAGCCAGTTAATATGGGAATACAAGATGCTCTTAAAAATGGTATTTTGGCTGGATATCCAATTGAAGATGTTCGCGTTGAGCTTGTTTTTGGTTCCTACCACGATGTTGACTCTTCGGAGATGGCTTTTAAAATTGCCGGTTCTATGGCAATTCAAGAAGCCTGTAAAAAAGCAGGTCCCGTATTGATGGAGCCAATTATGAAAGTTGAAGTTGTTGTTCCTGAACAATATTTGGGTGATGTAATGGGTGATATTAATTCACGCCGAGGAAATATAGAAAGTATGGGACAACGCAAAGATGCACATGTATTAAACGCTATTGTACCTCTCACTAGGATGTTTGGCTATGCAACGGATTTAAGATCAATAACACAAGGTCGCGCAGTATTTCATATGGAATTCGCAAACTATAAAAAAGTACCAAAGTCAGTGAAAGAAGAAATCATTGAGAAGGTACATGGG